>JGI24694J35173_10003230_pt1 | contig 12546 bp, 8 predicted proteins | sample TergutCo191P1_FD_35173 | JGI IMG/M metagenome (IMG submission 35173) | reverse complement strand
AAAGCCGGCTCCGGCGCGGGTTCTCCAAGCGGGCGACGAGTCCCTCCTATACGCCTCACCGGGTATTGTCAAGGGTATTTACACAACATAGTTTTGTCAAAATGAGAATTGCTGCGCGGGCGGTCTTTTCTGCGGCGGGGCTTAAAGTTATCGGGGACGTTTATCATCATAGTGCCGCGCCTTCTATATCTTGCATCACAACAATTATTTTTTCCCCGCCTCCGCCCAGCGCTGTCCGCCTTACTCCGCCAAGTCTTTTTAGCCTTGTTTTCCCGCCCGATATTACATACAATGGTGGAACCAACCGTGCAAGTGCGAGCTTGTATGCACAAGCGTGAGCTTGCAAACTTGTGCTTTATAAAACTAGGAGAACATTATATGGATATTTCGGTTTTACAGAAACTCAGATATGAATACAAACCAAAGCTTCCGCCCGCCCTTGAGGGGGAAATAACCGCGATTTCNGTCGAATACGGAGNGAAAACCGAAGCGATTTCAGGCGCGGATGAGCTTAANNCGCTTTTTAACAAAACTTACGGAAAACCAGTTGCGGTTTTTGGNTCCGGCAATAACAATTCCGGCAATCTTACAAAACCGCTGAAAGTCGGCGTGATTCTTTCAGGCGGGCAGGCTCCCGGCGGACACAATGTCATTGCGGGGCTTTTTGACGGCTTAAAGAAGGGAAATCCCGCTTCCGCTCTTTACGGNTTTTTGGGCGGCCCCGGAGGGCTCGTGGACAACGAAGTGATAGAGCTCACCGCCGAAAAAATCCTGCCGTTCAGGAACACAGGCGGCTTTGACATCATCGGCTCCGGCCGCACCAAAATCTCTACGCCGGAGCAGTTTGCCGCTTCTCTTGAAACGGCAAAGTCGCTTAACCTGAACGCCGTTGTGATCATAGGCGGGGACGATTCCAACACCAACGCGGCATTGCTCGCTGAGTATTTTCTGGAAAAGGGAACGGAGATTCAGGTTATCGGCTGCCCAAAAACAATTGATGGCGACCTGAAAAACGAACACATTGAAACCTCGTTCGGCTTTGACACGGCGTGCAAAACCTACAGCGAGCTCATCGGCAACATCCAGCGNGATGCCAANAGCGCAAAAAAATACTGGCACTTCATACGCCTTATGGGNCGGGCGGCAAGCCACATCGCCCTTGAGTGCGCCCTGCAAACACAGCCAAATATTTGCCTCATCTCAGAAGAGGTTGCCGAAAAAGAAATGTCACTCGATGAAATTGTCACTTACATTTGCAACGCTGTTGTTAAGCGGGCTGAAAACAAGGAAAACTTCGGCGTTGTTTTAATTCCTGAAGGTCTTGTCGAGTTTATACCGGAAATGAAAAATCTCATTGCCGAACTCAACGACATCTTGGCGGAAGCGGGGGAGAGCTTTTCAGGCATTACTTCTTTTTCCGGTCAAATCGAATGGCTTGGGAAGGAACTTTCTCCCACTTCTTTCTCGCTACTTAAAACACTGCCTGCGGATATTGCAAGCCAGCTTTTATTGGACAGAGACCCGCACGGAAATGTTATGGTTTCCCGAATTGACACTGAAAAGCTGCTTATGGAAATGGCTGGCAAACGCCTTGGCAGGCTCAAAAAGGAAGGCAGTTACAAAGGCTNGTTCTCCCCAATCGGGCATTTCTTCGGTTATGAAGGCCGTTGCGCGTTTCCGTCAAACTTCGATGCCGATTACTGTTATTCGCTGGGCTTTAACGCCTTNGCGCTTATCGCNTGCGGTCTTACAGGTTACATTTCAAGCGTGAAAAACCTAACCGCGCCGGCAAGCAAATGGATCGCCGGAGGTGTTCCTCTGACCATGATGATGAACATGGAACAGCGGCACGGATCCAAAAAGCCTGTTATCAAAAAAGCACTTGTTGATTTGGACGGCGGCCCTTTCAAAGCCTTTGCCTCATCCAGAGAAAAATGGGCTGTAAATACCATGTTCCTTTACCCGGGNGCAATTCAATACTTCGGTCCGCCTGAAGTCTGCGATCAACCTGCCAAGACATTACTGTTGGAAAGGGGATAAGCAGTATCCGCTGTTTGGGCATTTTCAAAACTCATTACAGTTTTTGGATGCCGTATTTTATTGACTTTTAAGGGAAGACTCGTGAAGAATATTTGCCGTTTCGTTTTGTTTCGCTTAACATTGTTTTGTATGGTTTTGCCGCTTCTTTTTGTGCCCGCTGTTTTTTCGCCTGCGCAAGGGGCGCTGGATGCCGCAACGCCGCGTGCGCAAAGGGAAGATAAAGAACTGCCGCTCAGGCGCATCGCCCTTTTTTCGTCCGGTATTGCCCATTTTCAGCGTTCAGGAACAATCGTCTCAGGAACCGGTACGCAAACACACATAACGCTTTCAGTTGAAGCAGATGCGGTAAATGACGTTTTGAAGTCGCTTGTGATAAACGATCCGGCTTCTACCGCGCCTTCTGTACAATACGCCGCAGAAAATGCCCTGTGGCGCACATTGCGCAGCTTGAGCATAGACCTGTCAGGAATGCCGGGCACCGCGGAGATTCTTAACAGTTTGCGCGGCGCGGAGCTGGAAGTGTCTGCTCCGTCTCCCATACGCGGAAGGATAATCGGTGTTGAAAACAGGCAAGATTCCACCGCGATTGCCATGCATGGGCACGGTTTTCAAGCGCAAAACACAGCGTGGGAATCATGGCTTTCGCTTTTTACCGCGCAGGGAATCAGGCTGATTCCTGTGAGGGACATAACATCTTTTCGCTTTATTGACGAAGCGATTAATGCCGACTTGAACCATGCCCTGGACATACTTCTTAATTCCAGAGATTCAGGCACAAGAAACCTTGTTGTTACTTTGGACGGATCGGGAAGCCGCACCGTTTCTTTAAGTTACATCCTGCCTGCTCCTGTGTGGAAAGCCGCATACCGCCTTGACCTTTCAGGGAATGCGCCGTTCCTTCAAGGCTGGGCGATTGTGGACAATGACAGCGACACGGACTGGGACGGAGTTGAGCTTTCCCTGGTGATTGGGCGGCCGGTTTCCTTTGTCCAAAACCTTTTTCACCCGTACCACGTTTTCCGTCCTATGCTTCCATTAACCATTGCCGGAGCGGCAGAAGCAAGGCTGCATGANCCCGGTATGTTTGCGGGAAACAGATTGATGATGCGCCAGCGGGCATTTACCGATGCGGAAATGGCGGTGGAAATGTGGGCAGCGCCGCAAGCGGCGGCGGNGGAAGCTGCACCGGCACTTGCCGCTCCGCCGTTGTTTGCCACAGGCGTTATTGAAACTGCCGATGGCGCTGCCGCAGGCGAGCAGTTTTTGTTCACCCTGCCCAATCCTGTAACACTCAACCGCCGCCAAAGCGCGATGCTGCCTTTGGTGGAAGGAAGTGTGCAGGCAGAACGTACCCTTGTTTTTTCAGGCGCTTCTGCGGCGCCGGGAACGACAATACACCCGCAGCTCGCCGCCGAGATCACCAACTCACTTGGCATGAGGCTTCCTGCCGGCCCCATCACCGTGTATGACGGCGGCATTTTCGCAGGCAGCGCGATTGTCGGCTTTTTGGCGGAAGACGAACGGCGGCTTATCACCTTCGGCGATGACCTTTCAGTTTCAGGAAATGTCAGTCTTGCTTCTTCCAACCACATTTCATCGGTGAGCATTTCAGGCGGAGTTATGACNATAAGCCGCCGCCAAAGCCACGAGCGTGTTTACACNATCAGAAANGCCCNCAATGAACAGCGGCGCATTATCATTGAGCACCCGATTACCCACGGTGCACAGCTTGTGATGCCGCAGACAGCCGATGANCAAACCGCCGCCCTTTACCGCTTTAACCGCACACTTGGCGCTCATGAAACGCTTGTTTTTNCAGTGCGGGAAGAAACCCCGCTGTACCAAAGTTTGACTTTGGCGCATTTGCATCCTGAAACANTTTTTGCTTTTGCCGCAAGTGAGGAAATCCCCGCAAGTGTGCGCGCTATTCTTAACCAGGCAATAACCCTTCACAGGATTGCCCTTGATGCGGAAACTGCCCAGCAGCAGCTTGAGGCACAGCGAAGGTGGATGATCGAAGAGCAAGGCAGAGTGCGCAACAACATCGAGGTAATAGGAACTGAAAGCCCGCACGGGCAGGAGTTCTTAAACCGCCTTATCGCNCTTGATAACGACATCGCTGCCTTTAANGCGCGTGTTCAGGAAGCCGCGCTTGAAACATGGAGGGCAAGGCAAGCGTTTGAAAACTTTCTTNCAACGATAAANATATAGCGGCTAATACCTGCCTTCCCTGGGGGAAAGCGCCAAATCCTCAAAGCGCTCCAGTATGTAATTCCCGTCGCTTAGAACGTTTTCCCAGTGGAACGGCATACTGTTTTCAATGATTTGANTGAGCGGAATTGAACCGAAAGGACTGTACCTGAAATCTTTTATNACAGAATGCATCCAGCCGCTGACAATCGCCCTCTGTCCTTCCTCGCCCAGAAACCAGTCAGCGATAATTTCAGCAGTGCGTGTGTTGTTGTTGGCGCTCCATCCGCCTGCAACAATCATGATAGGCGAGGGGATAATGACCGTTCCATCCGAAGGGTAAATGATTTCAAGCCTTGAAGACTCTTCCTCTTGTTTGCGTAAAACTGATTCTTCCAAAACCATAACCATTGCCCGTTCACCGCTTTGAAGGCGCTCCAATGCCAAAACGCCCGCTTCAATTGACACATTCTGGCGGGCAAGCGAACTGAAAAACTCATAACCATAGCGGTCGCGCAATGCTGTGATTGCNGCCCTGCTTGTGCCTGATGTAAGCGGGTTACTCATCGAAATAACGCCGTAAAGACGGGGATCGTTTGCAAAGCCGTAAAACGAATCAGGCAAATCGTTTCGCGAGTGCCTGTCNGGATCAAAAGCCAAAACCATGTTGGAAATTCTTACCGGATACCAAAAGCCTTCCGAATCAAAGTCAAAGGCAAGATTGGCGGCAGCCTCAGGGAAAAACGGGTGAAGTACGCCTTGCCCTTTTAACTCATGCGCAAAAGAAGGGCTTGCCACCAAAATCAAATCGCTTCCAAGTCTTCCTCTGGTAATTTCTGATGCGATGCGCGCCTGTAATTGCCCGGTGCCGCCGTACACAAACTCAACGGTGACATTGGGGAAGCGCTGGTTTAATGCCCAGCCCAAAGTATCAATGATATCAGGATAAATTGACGTGTAAATTACAATTCTTCCTGACGGCGCGCCNGCTCTGTCCCTGTCTTCACTTGCACAGGCAAAAAAGGCAAAAGCCGCCGCGGCAAAAATACCCAAAATTGCAAATCTCTTCATGTTGTGCTCCTTAAATCTCCTGTTTAACGTGTAATGGTTTCGATGCGGATGAGAATCACTTCCACACGGCGGTTAAGTTCCGGGTGGTTGGGATCGCTGACAGTTCTGTTGCCTGCAAAGCTATTGGTGCGTATTCGTTCTGACGCGATACCTCTGGATAAAAATACATTGGTAACATTGTTGGCACGAGCACTGGCAATCTCTGCAAGTTCGATTAAAAGTTCTTCATAACCTGGAGCACCCNGGTCAAGCGTTGGATTTGCGTGCCCATGAACCACCAGCAAAAGCTCACTGTTTCCTCTCANCGCATTCACCATGCTTGTTATATACGCATTGTTAGTGTCGTACTGCNACTGTGTAAGCCATGTGTTGCCGCCGGGCCCCGGAGCCTTTTCATTATACCCAACTTGTTCACCTGCAAATATGATGTATCCAATCTCTATTATCTCCATACTTTGCACAATGACCGTAGGGTCTTTTACCACGATTGTAGTTATAATCTCATTGATGATGTAGTGAATCTCAGGCGGCAGCTGTTTTATCAGCGTATGGTAACCAGGTTCAGGTTCATGAGCCTCCCACCACGTTCCTATAATCGGGTTATGGCAGGCTGATAAAAAAATGCATACTGTAACAATCGGAGCGAAAGCAAAGCATTTGTAGTTAAACTTGATGCCTTTCATTACTGTACCTTCCTTAGTAATTTTGTGTTTGTACAATNGATTATCACTCAGTATCGACCTGAAGGATTATCAATTCCACCCGCCTGTTCCTGTTTCTCACATCCCACTCGTTGGTCGCAGTTCTTGTGCCGCCGAAGGAAACGATGACCATCTGCTCATCGCTTACGCCGCGCTGCCGCAGCTGCTCTGCAACGACATTTGACCTCATGGCGCTTAAAACCTGAAGCTCATCAATCTCGCTGATATTGATAGTGTACGGGTTGGCGTGCCCTTCTATCCTTACGCGGTTATCGGGGTTTTCCAAAAGCGTCCTTGCGGTATAATTCAAAACCAGTTCGTTTAGCTGCTGGGCATCATAGTCAATGCCGATGTTGTACCGCCCTATGTCCGGGCCAAAGAGCACAAACTCAACGGCGGAAATCATCACGCGGCTTACAATCTCGCTGGCAGGAAGAGCGCGAATGGTTTCCACATATTCAACCCTGCCGGGTGTGACCACTTCGCGCGTGATAATTTCATGCGTTGCCCGTGGCAAGGGGAACTTAAAACCGGCGGTCAGTGAAAAGCCGACAATGTGCGGATAACCGGCGCGGACTGACGGCTCTATGTACCAGCGGTCAGTAAGCGGTATGGTAACGCCAGCCGCGACATCCGCCAAAAGCGAGCCTCTGGTGCGCGTTACGTCGTTAAACACGTTCGCGCCGTAACCGCGGTAAACAGAAAGCAAACCAATCCCGCCCTGCACAAAAAGATTATGTGGTCTTTCCGCTCTGCCCAATTGCATGAAATTCCAGCGTAAGTACACTTGCCCTTCAAAATACAGCAGATTGCTTCCGTCATCTTCGGCGCTGAAACCCACACCAACTCTGCTTCCCACCAGCAAACTTGGTGAAAGCCACAGGCGCGGATCAAATACTGTTTGGAACGGAACACCATCGGCAATAAAGCCGCTCATTCCAATACCGCCGCTTAAAGACCAAAAATCTCCCAGCGGAAACTCATACTGCTGCTGTGCAGAAAGAGTACCGGGGATAACCAGCAGAAAAGCAAGCAANAAAACGAACGTGCGGGGCCTTTGAAAAGCCAAACGTTTTGGAAGCATTGTGCCCTCCAATCAAAATGTTTTTTNAATACATAAATGAATCAATATAAATTCTAGTAAATAAAAAAAAATAGTCAAGGAAAATTAATGACGATATTGTGAAAAATTTCGCAATGACATTGTTTTGCAAAAAAAAGCCCGAAGCGCGTTCGCTTCGGGCTTTGCCTTTTATGGAACGAGCAGTTTAGAACGGTCTTTCAGCCAGATATTTCAGCTCTTTCCACTTGCGCTCCGCGTTTGCNCTGGCAATGCCCAAAAGCATATCGGCGCGGGGTTTGTCGGCAGCTTTCAAACTGTTAAAGCGGTTTTCCTTGTACATAAACTCTTCAATACCGATTGTCGGATCTTTTGAGTCAAGCTGGAAGGGATTTTTGCCCTCCGCTTTAAGGCGCGGATCGTAGCGGTACAATGGCCACAAACCGCAGTCCACAATCGCCTTGCCCTGCAAAAGCCCCTTGCTCATATCAATGCCGTGGGCGATACAGTGCGAGTAAGCGATGATAAGCGACGGACCGTCGTAAGCCTCAGCTTCACGGAACGCCTTTATCGTCTGCGGCATACTTGCGCCCATTGATATTTGTGCGACGTACACGTGACCGTAACTCATGGCAATCGCGCCTAAGTCTTTTTTGCCTATGCCGCGCCCTGAGTGGGCAAACTTCGCAATTGCGCCGACAGGGGTGGATTTTGACATTTGCCCGCCGGTGTTGGAGTACACTTCGGTGTCCATGCACAAGAGGTTCACGTTTTTGTCAGAGGCAATTACGTGGTCAAGCCCGCCAAAGCCTATGTCATACGCCCAGCCGTCTCCGCCAAAGCCCCACACCGACCTCTTAACAAAGTGATCGGCAAGTGAAAGCAACATCTTCGCTGTGGGCTTTGAATCGCCTTTTAACGCGGTTCTCAGTTCGTCAACGCTTGCGCGCATCGCGTCAATCGCCGCATCGTTTTCCTGCTTGTTGGCAAGAATCTTGTCGATAATAGCCGCCGCAATACCTTCGCCTTTTGCCTTCACCGCCATGTCGCGTGCGTGCCCGGAAAGTTTATCACTGGTAAGCCTGAAGCCGTAAGCAAATTCCGCGGTGTCCTCAAAAAGGCTGTTTGACCACGCAGGTCCGCGCCCTGAGGCGTTTTTGCAGTATGGCGTGGTGGGAAGATTCCCGCCGTAAATCGAGGAACAGCCTGTGGCGTTACCGATAATTGAACGGTCGCCGAAAAGCTGAGACATAAGCTTAATGTACGGAGTTTCACCGCAGCCGCCGCAGGCTCCGGAGAACTCAAACAGCGGACGTTTGTAGGCAAGCGATTTCGGGTTATTCAGTTCACCTTCCGCCGGAGTTTCAGGCAAGTTTAAAAAGTAATCCCAAATGGCGACCTGCTTTTTGTGAAACTCAGGATCGTTAGAATACGGCACGTATTTAAGCGCCTGCGCACTGCTGTCATCTTTTGTCCTTGGACACGCGGTAAGACAAAGACCGCACTCGTAGCAGTCTTCACAGGCAATAGCCAGCGCCGCTTTCATCCCGTCAACGGCTTTCGGTTTAATTTCGGCGGTCAAAAAGCCTGAAGGCGCTTTGGCGACTTGCTCTGCGTTGACGTTTTTCATGCGGATACAGGCATGAGGGCACACCAGCGAGCAAATGCCGCACTGGATGCAGTCGGCAGGATTCCAGAGAGGCACGCGCTCGGCAACGGATCGCTTTTCGTATTGGCTTGTTGCCGTGGGGAATGTGCCGTCGGCAGGAATTTTACTCACAGGGAGTGTTTCACCAAACTGGAAAGCCACAGCACCAAGAGTTTCTTTAATCCAGGGATCTTTGGCGGAGGCAAACGGTATTCTCGTGTGCTTGCCATCTCCGGCAGTTGCAGGATAATTCACTTCCTCAACGGCGTTAAGTGCCGCATCTACGGTGGCGTAATTTTTCTGCACAATATCGGCGCCTTTTTTGCCGTAGGATTCCTCAATGTGCAGCTTCATGAGCCTCACAGCCTCAGCCTCTTCAATAATACCTGAAATCTTAAAATACGCCGCCTGCATGACGATGTTGATGCGGTTGCCCATGCCGGTCTGGCGGGCAATTTCCGCCGCGTCGATGACGAAAAACTTCAGTTTTTTAGCAATGATCTTTTCCTGCACTTCCATTGGGAGCTCTTTCCACACCTCATCGGCGTGGTAAGGGCTGTTAAGAAGGAACGTTCCCCCTTCCAGCACCCGCGAAAGCATATCGTACATTTCGATGTATGAAAACTTGTGGCAGGCAAGGAAGTCGGCGGAGTTGATAAGATACGGCCGCCTGATTTTGCTATTGCCAAAGCGCAGTGCGAAACGGTAAAACCGCCTGATTTTTTGGAGTCATAGGAAAAATATGCCTGCACGTGAAGGGTGGGCTTTGCCTCACTTATAATCTTAATAGAGTTTTTGTTCGCGCCGACAGTGCCGTCTGAACCAAGCCCGTAAAAGAGCGCTTCGTACATGGTTTTGTCATGGATAAAGAAGTTTTTGTCATATTCAAGGCTCTTGCCCTGCAAATCGTCTTCAACGCCCACCATGAAACCGGCAATTTTTTTGCCGGAAAGGTTTTCAAACACCGCTTTTACCATCGCGGGGGTAAACTCTTTTGAGCCAAGCCCATAGCGACCGCCCAAAATAAGCGGATTTGCCTTAAATTCACCGGAAAACTGCAATTGGGCGATGGCNGTGCGCACATCTTGATACAGTGGCTCGCCGTTNGCGCCGGGGTCTTTGGTGCGGTCAAGCACGGCGATGGCTTTCACCGTGGAAGGCAGCGCCTTTACAAAAGCTTTCGCGTCAAAGGGGCGGTACAGGCGCACTTTTACCATACCGGTTTTTTCGCCCTTTTCAGAGTTTAAGTAATCAATGGTTTCTTCAACTGTATCNGCGCCTGAACCCATGATAATAATGACTTTTTCGGCATCAGGTGCGCCGTAGTAGTCAAAAATATGGTATTTGCGCCCGGTTAACTTGGCAAATTTGTCCATTTCCGCCTGAACTATGGCGGCGCATTCATCGTAATACTTATTTACACCTTCGCGTCCTTGAAAATAGGTGTCGGGGTTCTGTGATGTACCGCGAATTTGGGGATTTTCCGGGGTTAAACCGCGTTTGCGGTGTTCCGCAACAAGATCGTCATCGATCATTTCACGCATAAGNTCAAAAGAAGCCTCATCGACACTTTGCATTTCGTGGCTGGTGCGGAAGCCGTCAAAGAAATGCAGAAAAGGAACGCGGGAACGCAAAGTGGAAGCGTGCGCAATAAGCGCTAAATCCATTACTTCCTGAACGCTGTTGGAGGAAAGCATTGCCCAACCGGTCTGGCGGCACGCCATAACGTCCTGATGATCGCCGAAGATACAAAGGCTTGAAGTCGCCAATGAACGCGCCGAAATATGAAACACGGTGGAAGTAAGTTCGCCGGCAATCTTGTACATGCTGGGAATCATCAGCAATAAGCCTTGCGAAGCTGTGAATGTGGTTGACATCGCGCCTGTGGTAAGTGCGCCGTGCACTGCCGCCGCCGCGCCCGCTTCAGACTGCAATTCCACTACATCGGGGACAGATCCCCAAATGTTTTTTCTGCCCTGAGTAGTGAACTCATCGGACAGCTCCCCCATCTGACTTGATGGGGTAATCGGATAGATTGCGATTACTTCGCTCAGGGCGTGAGCTACGTGAGCTGCCGCCGTGTTACCTTCAATGGTTACGTACTTTTTCTCAGCCATTGATATTCCTCTTTTAATGAAATAGATTTTACTATATATTAGTATGCGCTGGCGAAAAATACAAGGGTTGCTACCTGTTATTCGTCATATTCTTTGGCAGTTTTGCCATACAAAGGAGTACTAAAAAATGAAGAGGTTTTCTAATTTTAACCTTTGCCTTTATACCGATGTACTTTTCGGCAAGGACACTGAAAAAGAAGCCGGAAAGATGATACGCAAACACGGCGGAAAGCGGGTAATGATCGTTTACGGCGGCGGATCGGTAAAAAAAAGCGGGCTTTTTGATCTGGTTATAGCTTCCATGAAAGAGGAAGGGCTTTACTTTGTCGAATTTGGCGCGGTACAGCCAAATCCCCGCCGTTCCCATGTGGAAAAAGGAATAAAAATCGCAAACGAGGAAAAAATCGATTTCCTGCTTGGGCTTGGCGGGGGCAGCGCCATCGACACCGCCAAAACGATTGCGCTTGCTTTGGCAAATGACGGAGAATACTGGAAGTTTTACCAGGGCACTCAGGCGGAAAAAATGGCGCCGACCGGCACCATCCACACGATAGCCGCCGCAGGAAGCGAAATGAGCCGCTCTTCAGTTCTCGTTGATGATATTGAAAGCGGACGCAAATTTGGCTTTAATTGGGATCCCTGCCGCCCTGTTTTCGCCATCATGAACCCTGAATTGACATATTCCGTGTCGCCGTATCAGACGGCTGTTGGTGCCGCGGACATTGTGGCGCACACATTGGGGCGCTATTTCACCAAAAACTCCCTCTCATGCCATCTGGGCGACCAGTTTTGCGAGGGGCTTATCCGCACCGTGTTAAAATACGCGCCCATTGCGATTGCAAAGCCTGACGATTATGAAGCCAGGGCTGAGTTGATGATGTCTGCCGCGTTCAGCCACAACGACCTAACATGGCTCGGTAGAACCGGTATTCGCGGCGGGGAGCATCCGCTTGAGCATCAGCTTTCGGCGCACTACGATACTCCGCATGGCGCGGGGCTTGCGGTGGTAATGCCCGCGTGGCTTCAATATATCGCGGATAACGGAAGCCCTGAACAAGTTGCCCGTGTTGCNCAGTTTGGCGTGTCGGTTTTCGGTGTGCGGGCGGAAATGGATGACNTTAAAACAACGGCTTATGCCGGCATTCAGGCTTTTCGCGCTTGGCTGCGTTCAATCGAAATGCCGCAAACGCTTGGCGAACTGGGNATCCCCAACTCTTCAGAGGAACTTTCCGCAATTATAAAGCGCACGGTGGACGCNGTAANAGGCAAAATTTCAGGCTTCATGGATCTGGACGAAAAAGCCATAACGGCGATTTACACTTCGATGGTGTAATGCTTTCACTTAAACTATGCCGCGCGATAGCACCAATATGGATAGCATCACAGAACTGAAAAAAATCTCCGCTTCCCTTGCCAAAGAATGCGAAACCTTGCGCTTTGGCGGGAAAGTTGCGGCGGTTTACAATCCGCTTTTATTTGCTTCCCTTCCCCACAATAAGTATTTGGAGCTTTCAGGTTCTGGGCCAAAAAAAGTGATATTCTTAGGGATGAATCCCGGCCCCTGGGGCATGGCACAGACGGGTGTTCCTTTCGGGGAAATAACCGCTGTCAGGGATTGGATGGGAATAATGGCGGAAGTCAAAAAGCCGGAGCGGGAACACCCAAAGCGCCCGATTGAAGGCTTTGCCTGCGCAAAGTCAGAAGTTTCAGGCCGCCGCC
>JGI24694J35173_10003227_pt1 | contig 12550 bp, 11 predicted proteins | sample TergutCo191P1_FD_35173 | JGI IMG/M metagenome (IMG submission 35173) | reverse complement strand
CCGGTTGGTTGCCGCGGACTAAAGTCCGAAATAAGTCTATTGCATTACTCAGAAACTACGTGTATCCTGAAAATATAATGTTTGGCGCTGAGATGAGAGAAATGCTTGTCCAGGTGGTTACCTCGTGGCAGGTGCTGGTGGTGACGATATTTTTGTTGCTGTATGTTTCATTGGTAAAATACGTGGCGAAAACCCGCCGCCGAAGGTATGAAAACCACACCTCTTCACCCGGACGAAAAAAGAAGTTTGCCAGAGTTGCAGAGAGTAAAGGACCTGAAATTGTTTCAGGCGATGATGAATTGGGGCTTGAAGACACTTCGAAGAAATGAGTCAATAGGCGGAGTCAAAAAATGCAAAAAGACCATGTCAACATTACAGTTTCTATTATTGTGCTTGCCATTATAATTTTTCTATCATCAGCCGTTTTTTTTGCCGGTGCGGCATTTTTTTTGTTTCTCTCCCCGCCGGAGCCTGAAGCTTCGCTTCCCTTGCCCGCGTTGTTTGCCATCTTCGCGGTTAAGCTTGTCGCACTAAATGTGTTTTTGGTTATTAGGGTTTTGCGTAAAATAAAAAATACATTTGCTAAAGAACACGAAGAGTTTGAAAGAATTGAAATTTTCCTTGAAACAGCCCCTTTTGTTATGAACATTTGGGATGATGAACGTACCATAGCTTCAACCAGCAAGCAGGTAATGCAGATGTTCGACCTGGAAAGCGAAGAACAGTACTTAAAACGTTTTTTTGAGCTTTCCCCCGAATTCCAACCATGCGGATTGCCTTCCAGTGAAAAAGCCTTTCGCTTTGTAAAAGAAGCCTTCCAGTCAGACCAGCGCGTTCAGTTTGAATGGATGCATCAGACGCTTCAGGCTGAACCTGTGCCGTCAGAAGTCACGCTCCAACGTTACTTTTTTCAGGGAAAGTATTTTGTCGCGGCATATACTGTGGATTTGCGCAAGATAAAAGCCGCCGAAGACCTCACCCGCAAGCTCCTTGACAATTCGCCAATGTTTATTGAGTTTTGGGATGAATATGGTAATTTGCTTGATTGCAATGAAAAATTCCTCAAACTTTTTCAGTTAGGGTCAAAAGATGACTTTGTTAAGCAGTACAATAAATATGTGCCGCAGCTTCAGCCCTGCGGTACGCCTTCAGAAATCAAAAACAAAAGTATGGTAAAAAAAGCCATTGAAGGCGGCAGTTCCCGTTCTGAATGGATTTATATCCTGCCTGACGGGGAGCAAATGCCGCAAGAGGCGACATGGGTGCGCATTATGCATCAGGGAAAACCCATGATCATAGTTTACAGTCAGGATTTACGCCCTGTAAAGCTTGAAAGCAAGCGGGCGCACGCGGAAATACAACGCAGAGAGACAGCGGAAGGAGAAAACAAGGCAAAAACGCGCTTTTTGGCGCGTATGAGCCACGAAATCAGGACTCCTATGAACGCTGTCCTTGGCATAGCGGAGATTCAGCTGCGAAAAGGCGGACATCCGCAAGAGACAGAAGAAGCGTTTCTGCGCATCCACAATTCAGCGCATCTGCTTTTAAGCATCATCAACGATATTTTAGACTTATCCAAAGTAGAAGCCGGCAAAATGGAAATAGTGCCTGCAATCTATGATGTGGTAAGTTTAATCTATGACACGATACACCTGAACGCGATATATATTGGCAGCAAGGAAATTGAATTTTCTTTGCACGTGGATGAAAAATTGCCTCTACATTTACTTGGGGACGAACTGCGCATCAAACAGATTTTAAACAATCTTTTATCCAACGCATTTAAGTACACTGAAAAAGGCTCTGTTTCACTGTCGTTTGATGCGGAGTTTGCCTCAAATAATGGGAATTTTACCTTGATTTTCACAGTGACTGATTCCGGGCAGGGGATGAGCGAGGAAGAGATTTCCCTTCTTTTTGACGAGTTTTCCCGTTTCAGGCTTAGAAGCAACCGCGGCACTGAAGGATCAGGTCTTGGAATGCCTATAACGCACTCGCTTGTGAGTTTAATGGGCGGCACTATCACTGTGAAAAGCACTCCGGGAAGTGGAAGCATTTTTACGGTTCGCCTCCCGCAAAAGCTGTGCAACAGCGGAGTTTTGGGAAAGGAAGTGGCTGAAAAACTGCAAGACCTNAAAACAACCCAGGCTTCTCCCAACAGAGTGACAAAGTTTGAACAGAAACTCATGCCATACGGAACCGTTCTTGCAGTTGATGATGTATCTGCAAACCTTTACGTTATCGAAGGAATTTTGAGTACCTACGAAATACAGGTTGATGTTGTTACGTCAGGAAGTGCGGCAATCGAAAAAATTAAAAGCGGAAAGATTTACGATGTAATTTTTATGGATCACATGATGCCGGGCATGGACGGCATAGAAACGGTCAAACATATACGCGAAATGGGATATACGCACCCGATTGTGGCCTTAACCGCAAACGCGCTCAAAGACGCGCCGCAGATGTTCTTAAATAACGGATTTTCAGGCTTTATTTCAAAACCCATAGACATAACCCAAATTGACTTATACCTTATGCGATTCGTGTACAACAAGCACAATAAGATTCACTGATTCCTTAACCCGGCATCAAAAAAAACCGATAAGAAAGTACAGAAGCGTGTCCGCTGCGTGCCTGCGCTAAGCGCGTCCGCTCACGGAAAAGCTTAAGGAGATATGATGAAGGATGCTTGGAGCTTTGAAGAATGTGTAAGCGTATTAAGGGGCGAAATAGAAATACTGAAAAAAATATCATCAGCGCAATTTTCTGTGCGCAGTGCCGTGCTTGCAAAAGAATGGGCGGCATTTGAAGAAAAAACAACTGAAGTAAACGCCCTTGGCGAAGAATTTACGATTTTGGAAGAGCAGCGCATACAGCTTTTTTCAGCTCTCAAAAGCAAATGGTCAGGAAGACGCGAAAGCGATGAGGAAACAGTTCCTTTTTACACGCTCATCACCTGCTTACCGAACAAAGAGGCAAGTGAACTGTCGTTTTTGTATCGCGAACTGAAATCGGAAACCTCCATAATGAAGGCCTTAAACGAAAGCCTTTTGGCTTATGTAAACGAGGCAAAGGTTATGGCCGCTGCCTATCTTGAGGCAATTTGTCCCGGGCGGGGAGGAAAACTTTACACCCGAAAGGGACAAAGGGCATCGCAGGATTTGAAGAGCATGGTTTTTAACAACCAGCTTTGAAATCAGGAGTAAAGAATGACTTCGACTTTTTCTGGCATACAAATCGGGAAGCGCGGCGTTATGGCGCACCAGACCGCCTTAAACACCACAGGTCATAACCTCACAAATGTAAACACGCCGGGCTTTTCCCGCCAGCGCGTTGAGTTTGGCACCTTCGACCCAATTTTCCTTCCCGGGCTTACCAGAGCGGAAACCGCCGGGCAAATCGGGCAGGGAGTAATCGCCAATAACATCACACGCCTGCGCGATGAGCTCCTTGACAGGCGCATTGTGGCGCAGGCGGGAGCCGAAGGTTATTGGCAGACGCGAGATCGCTATATACGGGATTTGGAGCGCATTTACAACGAGCCGGGTTTTAATTCAATACGCAGTAACATGGATATGTTCTGGGATTCATGGCAGGAACTGGGCAGGCATCCTGCCGATGCCGTTCCGCGCCACGCCGTTTTGGAACGGGGAAGGACGCTTATCGACAGCATCCACCAGCGCTACCACACATTAAGTGACTTGCAGGCAAGAACTGATCAGGAAATTCGCATGACGGTTTTTCAGATCAACGACCTTTCCACCCGTATCGCGGAACTGAACGAGACAATCACACGCATACGTGCGCAAGGGGACAACCCCAACGACCTATTTGACCGCAGAGATCTGCTTGTGGATGAACTTGCTTCCAAAATAAACATCGCCGTGGACAGACGGGATCCGGATGAGTTTATGCTTCATACAAGCGGCTTTATTCTTGTGCAGGGGCGCATAGGGCGCCAAATTGACATTGTGCCGAACAACGAAGGCTTTTCAAACATGGTGTGGAGTGACACAAGAAGCCCGCTTGAGCTGCGCGAAGACGGGCGCAACGGAAGCCTCGGCGCGCTGGTTAATTTGCGCGACTACACACTCAGAAATGAAATTCAAAGCCTTAACAACATGACGATGAACTTTGTGGGTTTGGTCAACGAAGTGCACACAAACGCGTACGGCATTAACGGCGTTACAGGTCTTGAGTTTTTTGTCGAACATCCTTTTGTTACAAACATTAACGGTAATTACGATATGGACGGGGACGGCGTTTACGACTCTTCTTTCATTTTCCGTGTTTCAGGTTCCAATACCCTTGAGCCGCGCGCCCATGTAGGGCTTTCAGGTGTTATCACGCTTTCAGGCGCACAGGCAAATATCAGCATTCCCTATTTTCCCACCGACACCGTAGCCGATGTTATTAACCGCATCAACAATTCGGGGGCTGAAGTCACCGCGCGCCTTAACCGCGAAGGTCAGTTGACCTTAACGGCAACGCCTTCGGCAAACCCCGATTTCCCTGATTTTGTAATCCGCCACATAGAAGACTCAGGGCGTTTTCTTGAAGGTTATGCGGGTTTGCTTTCCGCTTCAGGTCCTGACGGCGCGTTTTCATGGAACGTGGCTGACGCGGTTGATTCGTTAGTCGGCGGGCCTACAACATGGCAAGTCGCGCCAATAGCTCATCCTTCAGGCTGGATAGAAGTGAATCCCGCGCTTTTCCGAGATCCTCAAGCGGTCGCCGCAGGCTTTGGTGAAAACGGCCGCCCCGCAAGTCCCGGCAACGGAGACGCGGCAATGGCGATTGCCGGAATACGCAACACCGAAGTTATGGTTGGTCAGTACCGCACTTTTGACGACTTTTTCTCGTTTTCCGTCGGGCGCATAGGACTTTTGGGCGAGCAAAGCATGGTAGCGCTTGAAACCCAAAACAATGTTATGCGGCAGCTCCAGCAAATGCGCCAGTCAATTTCCGGTGTGAATATGGATGAAGAGCTTTCAAACATGATCATGTTTCAGCACGGTTATGCGGCTTCGGCGCGGTTTATCACCGTTGTCGATATGATGCTTGATGTTATCATAAACCGAATGGGAGCCTAATATGAGACGCGTTTCCACTGATATGCCGAATACGGACATCCAGTTCTTCCTGCGCCGCCAGGAGGATGCCATTCAAAATCAGCAAAACAGGATTTCAAGCGAAAACCGCCTTAACCGCCTGCGCGATGATCCGCTTGGTGCAGCCCGCGCTGTTCGCTATGATTCGTTTCTTACACGCCTTCAACGCTTTGAAGATAACACGCTTTTTGCGCGCGACCATTTTAACCACATCGACATTCACCTACAGCGCGGAGTTGATGTGCTTCAAAGAATACGGGAGCTGGCGGTAACAGGCGCGCACGGAACGTTCACCGCCGAAGATACGCGGCACATGGCAATCGAAGTAAACGCGCTGATGGAAGAACTGGCAGCGATCGCCAACGCAACAGCGCCTGACGGGAACCGCCTTTTTGCAGGCGACAGGGTTTTCACCGAGCCTTTCAGGCTTGTTCACGGCACGGCCGGCGACGGCAGATTTGCTTATTGTCAACGTGGAATACCGCGGCGCAGGCCCCGCCCGCAGCACTGAAATACACGAGCGCACTTTTACCCAACTGGACATTGGCGGAGGCGAGGCTTTTTGGGCTGAGCGTATGCAAATAGTTTCAGGCTTTGACGCTTCCGGCTGGCGCGCTTTGGAAAGCGGTTCGTTTTTTATTAACGGGCATGAAATACTGGTGCACTCCGGTGACACACTTCCGGCGATTGTCGCCAACATAAACGAGTCAGGTGCTGCCGTGCGCGCTTCAGTTGACCCAAGCACGCAGGGGCTTGTCATCACAGGCACCAATCCCCACCAGATACGCATGGAAGACGCGGTGGGATCAAGCACCCTGCAAGATCTGGGGCTTATCCAGCTTAACGTTGATCCGGCGGCTCCCAACTGGGATCTTAGCGCGCGGGTTGTCGGCGGTTCGGCTTTTGACATGGTTATTCGCCTTCGTGACGCTATGATGCGCGGGGATCAGGACTTTATCGGCGGTTTGGGGATTTCAGGCATTGACTTATCCCTTGACAATATGCTCAGCCGCCTTACGGACATAGGGAGCCGCCAGGAGCGCGCGAGCATGACATGGCAAAGGCTTAATCAGGAAATTCCCAACGTAGCGGCGATGCTTGCGCGGGAAACGGCTGTGGATATGGTTCAGGCGGCGACTGATCTTGCCGCTATGGAGTTTGCCCACCGCGCAACCTTGCAGACGGCAGCACGAATAATACCTCAAACCTTGCTTGATTTCCTGCGCTAAAATATGAAAAGCGCAAGTGGTTTTTCCCTTAAGGAGTAGATTGTGAAAGTTGTGACAAAAGCGTACGGGCCTATGGAAATTACCGAACGCCAAAAGATTAGTTTTCCCTTTGGCATTTTGGGCTTTGAGTCTTTTAAGGATTACGCTATTTTGGATGCCGAGCGCCAGCCGTTTTACTGGCTTCAATCAACGGAGCTGGAACAGGTTGCATTCGTGCTCATAAACCCGTTTCTTTTTCGCCCTGATTACGAAATGAATATCGATAACGAGGAACTTTTGCGCATTGGGGTAACTGACCCAAGCAAGGCGCTCATTTTTTCAATTGTCACAATTCCTTCAGACGGAAGCCCTATGACGGCAAACTTGCAGGGGCCTATCATTATTAACCGCGAAAACCGGCTGGGTTTTCAGGCGGTGCTGACTGACTCGCGCTGGAAGACCAAACATGACATCAGCGCGGAACTTCAAGCCGCAAAGCACGTCACCCAGTAAGGAAGGTTTTATGCTGATACTGTCAAGAAAGATCAACGAAAAAATAATGATTGGTGAAGATATTTGCATATCCATCATTGATATACGCGGCGATCAAGTGCGCTTGGGCGTTGACGCGCCAAAATCGGTCAAGGTTTTCCGTCAGGAAGTTTTTGACGCGATAAAAGCGGAAAACAAAGCCGCATCTCAATCAGCGGCGGTTCTTCCGGAACTTGACATTGCACTTGACTCTAAACGTGATGTGCCAAGCGCGCTTTTGTAACACCTGTCAGTTTTTGTTATATTTGTTACAAAGGAAGGGCGCTTTTCCTGTGAGGTACTTCTATGTTGCTTTCAAAGATTTTTTCAAAAGTGTGATGGATGGAAGTGAAAATATCGGTCATAAACGGATCAAACTGCCGCCCTTTGCCCTCGATAATTTTTTGAGAAGCCACCTTATGGGTGAACGGCGGTTTGTAACTCCTCCGCATCCTAAGCGCATCGTATACATCGGCAATTGCGACAATGCGGGCGGAAACTGGAATCATATCACCTGAAAGCTGATACGGGTAACCTGAACCGTCCCAGCGCTCATGATGCGAAAGGGCAACCTCCTTTGCCATTGGGTTTGGGTAACTTGAAAGAATAAAAGCGCCGTTTTTTGTGTGCTCACGCATCAGCGTCCGCTCCCACTCCAGAAGAGGTCCTTTTTTGTTTAATATATCATCAGGTGTTCCGATTTTTCCCACATCATGCATAGAGGCAAGAAAGCCTATGTTGTCGATAAAGTCCGCGTCAATACGGTTGCATTGGGGATTTCCGGATTTATAAAGCGCTTGCGAAAGGCACTTAGAATATTGGTTGACTCTAAGTACATGATTGCCTGTATCATTATCTTTCAACTTTGATGCTTCAAGCAGGCTTATAAAGGTGCTTCTTGTCTGCCGTTTATTTTCTTCGGTTACGTTGTCAAACATCACCACAAATTCTGTGGGTCGTAATTCGTTGGTGTGGGCGGGAAAAATATACGTCTTAACCAAAACAGAAATCAAACTTCGGGATTTTACCTGCACTTCGCCTTTCCAGAAATAGTGCGACCCCCTTCCGGTAATGGTGTCATGAATATTTTTCATTTCACTCATGCAAAACGTAGCACCAAAAACATCAAAAAAATAGGCACCGGATAAATCAAAAAAGCCGCTAAAAAGCTCTTCGCAGGCATCATTGGCGAACAAAATTTTCATTTTGCTGCTTAATACTATCACCGGAAACGAAGTGTGCTTATACGGGTTTGCCGGGTGGGAAAAATAATTTTCAAAACGATCCTCTAAGTTATCACGCGAATACGGTTCCAGGGCATCATCATCCAAATTGATGATGTCAAGCGGTTCCAAATCGCTGTCAGTTTCTATGTTTTGTGTGTGTACCCTGTTATTCATTCCCTGTACTCAGTTACCTTTTTGTGCTTAGTTCAGCATCACTTTTACGTAAATAAAGCGGCCCGGAATCAAGGCTGCCTGTTTCAAGTATAGTACTTTTTGCTATTTCTATCAATTCCCTTCCCCGCCCTCTTTTGGCATTTGGGTCTATGATAATATTGCCTTTATTAAAAAACTCCAGAAGGCGGGGATACAAAATCCCGGCACCGCTTCCTGAAAGCACAACTTGCTCATCTTTATGAGTTTGATATTTTTCAATTTCGTCCGCTATTTGCCGGCAAGTGGCATCAGCATAATCAGAAAGGCGTTTTCCGCCGCGGTAAAGGCAAGAGAAAAAACAGCACTTTTTGGCATCCAAAACGGGGATTACTATGCCCTGAGCGGCGGAAAGCGGATAGGCAATGTAGTCAAGTGTCGGGACGGCGGCAAGCGGTATTCCAAGGGCTAAAGCCAAACCTTTTGCCAGGGAATAGCCTATACGCAGGCCGGTAAAAGAGCCGGGACCCTTAGCGCAGGCAACAAGATTCAAACATTCAGGTTTTACCTGAAAACCTTCCATGAGTTTNTCAGCCATATACATGAGCATTTGCGAATGGCCGGAAGGAGAATCAACTTCATAACAGGCAACTTTTTCATCTATTTGAAGCGCCACTGAAATTATATCGCTGGAAGAAGTGTCAAAAGCCAGAATATTCACAGGTCGCTTGCCTTTTGTACATCGTTTTGTTTTGTTTTCTGTGATATATCGATGATTCTTGCCCCAAAAGAGTCAATGCGTATGTCAACCACAAAGGAATCAGGGGGAATCATGTTTTCAATGCGCTCACTCCACTCGATCAACGAGATATTTTGGCTGTACAGTATTTCTTCCCCTCCAATGGCGCTAAAATCATCACTCCCGTTAAGTCTGTACGCATCAATGTGGTATAAAACAATCGGAGCGCCCTGAAAAAAGGCATCGTATTCGCTCATTATCGTGTATGTTGGGCTTGTTACCTCTTCATTAACGCCAAGCCTGAGCGCTACCCCTTTGGCAAAACAGGTCTTTCCTGCCCCCAACGTCCCTTTAAGGGCGACAATNCTGCCAGGCTTTAGCAAAGAGGCGAAACTCTCCCCCAAGGCAAAGGTTTCTTCGTGAGTCTTGCATACAAAAACAGACGGCAAGTTAATTTGGGAGCTTTCCGTCTGAGTCCAATGTCCCGATGAAGCGTTTAATCTCCTTTCGCAGGGGTACTAAAGGATAATCAACATGATCCATCGCCGTTATACTCACCTCAACGTGACCTGTAGGCTTATGCTCAATCTGGAAATCCAAAGCAGCGTTGACAGTTTTATTGACTAATTCCAAAACGGCGATACCCGAATAATGCCTTCGGTAGTAAATGGGAAAATCCTTTCGTGATACATTGGTTAGTTCAACAACCTTCATACTCTACAACATCGGCATAAATTTGAAGAAACCCCATCCCTNCAATTCTNCATTAACAATAATAATCGGCGATTTTCACAGCTTGGTCAAGGGTTTTGTTGAGGTATTTCACTCCACCGTAACGCTTTTTGCCAAATTTCTGGGCTTGTCAATGTCAAGCCCCTTGTTTGCCGCCACGTAGTAACTGAAAAGCTGCATAACGATAACAGACAAGGAAGGGGAAAAAAGTTCGTTAGTCAGAGGCAAGGCGATGCAGAAAAGCTTTTCGTCATCATTAGCAGAAGCGGCGGCGCTTTCCCCGCTCCCNATAAGTAGTACCTTTGCCCCGCGGCTTTTAACCTGCTCAACATTNCTCATTATTTTGGGATACAAAGCGGGGCAATTTGAAAGGGCGACAACAAGCGTGTTATCTTCGACAAGTGAAATTGTGCCGTGTTTTAGTTCCCCGCCGGCATAAGCCTCTGAATGGATGTAGGAAATCTCTTTGAGTTTCAGCGAGCCTTCAAGGGCAATGGCGTAATCTATGTTTCTGCCGATGAAAAAAATGCTTTTGTAGCCGACACAAGTGGAAGCATATTTTTGTATAGCGTCAATTTGCGCAAGTATTTCGGAGGATTTTTCAGGCAGGCTTGCAATTTCGCCGAAAAGCGCCTTTTCTTCGGTATCCGTTATTTTTTTCAGTTTTAGCGCAAAGCGGATTGCAAGAATGTACAATAACACAAGCTGGGCGGAAAACGCTTTTGTTGTCGCAACGGCAATTTCTGGCCCCGCCGCAGTAAAAAGGCGGTGATCGGCTTCTTTTGCGATGGTACTTCCAACAACGTTTACTATCGCAAGCGTGGCCGCTCCTTTTGACTTTGCCTCCCGCATTGCGGCAATTGTGTCGGCTGTCTCACCGGATTGGCTTACCAGAATAACAAGCGTTTTTTCGTCAATTATCGCGTCTTTATAACGGAACTCACTTGCAAGTTCCACTTCCACAGATATTCTACAGAGCCTTTCAAACACATATTTTGCGACAACACCGGCATTGTGCGCCGAACCACAGGCGGTTATTACAATTTTATTGAATGCCGTTATGTCAAAGGCATCAAGTACCTGTTTGTTGTCGTTGTTATTTGTGACTGACGCGATTGTGTCGCGCAGAACTTTCGGCTGCTCCATGATTTCTTTGAGCATAAAATGCGGATAACCGCCTTTTTCTGCGCTGTCCATGCTCCATGTTATCGTTTCCGCTTTTTTTTCTATCGGCTCCTTGTCCATGTTGAAAAACTCAACACTCCCCTGCCGCAAAACGGCAATTTCCTTGTCGTTTAGATAATAAACCTTGTTTGTGTATTTCAAAACCGCGGGCACATCTGAAGCGATAAAGTTCCCGTGTTCGCTTATGCCTATGATAAGCGGGTTGTCTTTTTTTACGGCTATTAGTTTGTCGTCATCTTCCGTACACATAATGCCAAGCGCGTAAGAGCCCTCAACGCTTGAAACAACTTTTATGACTGTGCCAAGCAAATCGCCATCGTAATAATGCTCCGCAAGCTGGGCAACAACTTCNCTGTCAGTTTGGCTTGCAAAAGACACNCCTAAGTTTTCAAGGCGCTCTTTTAGATACTTGTAATTTTCGATTATGCCGTTATGAACGACGGCAATTTTGCTGCGGCTTCCAAGATGAGGATGGGAGTTCGTATCNGAAGGCTCTCCGTGTGTAGCCCAGCGGGTGTGNCCTATACCGAGGTTTCCGGAAAGCGGATTGTTTTCTTTAAGGCGCGTAACAAGGCTCTGTTCAAGCATGGCAAGGCGGCCTTTTTGCTTTACAACATCAAAGTTCCCTTCCGCAAAAATCGCAAGCCCCGCGGAATCATAACCCCTGTACTCAAGCTTTTTAAGCCCGTCAACAATGATGGGAACCGCGTCCTGTTTTCCTACATACCCGATAATTCCGCACATACGTTACCCCCTGCCTTTTCAGGTTTTTCAATCGCCCATCGTTAAATATTCATCCCTTTCAGCGCCGACAGACACATAACGGATTGGGCAGCCGACAGCGTCTTCCAGATAGCGTATGTACGCAAGCGCNGCGTCCGGCAAATCTTCCTCTGTGCGGCACTTTGAAATATCAGTTTTAAAGCCGTCCAAATATTCAAAAACAGGTTTTGCTTTTGAAAGTCTGTCGCCTGATGGAAACTCAACAGTATGCTCGCCGTCAATTTCGTACGCGGTGCATACAGGAATTTTTTCCATGTACGAAAGCACATCAAGCTTTGTAAGCGCAATTTCATCCGCCCCTTGAACCATTACGCCGTATTTGCTTGCCGGTACATCAAACGCGCCAACNCTGCGCGGGCGGCCTGTTGCAGCCCCGTATTCAGCGCCCGCCTCCCGAAGCGCGTCCCCNTCCNCGCCAAACATTTCAACGGCAAAAGGTCCTTCGCCCACACAGCTTGAAAACGCTTTCATCACACCGATTACCCTGTCAAGCTTGTAACCGGGAATGCCTGAACCTATTGTCGCATAAGAAGCGAGCGTTTGCGAAGATGTCGTATAGGGGTAAATCCCGAAATCAATGTCACGTAACGCGCCAAGCTGCGCCTCGAACAAAATACGCTTTTTTGCCTTTAGCGATTTATTAAGGTAATCTGTCGTATCAGTTACAAAGGGTTTAAGGTGCTCACCGTGTTTTCTAAGCCAGTCAAGAATTGCCTGAAAATCCGCTTGACTTGCCCCGTAACCTGAAAGCGTGAGATTTTTCCAATCAAGAATGTTTTTGAGTTTTTGTTCGAGTGAAAGCGGTGAAAACAAGTCAAGCATACGCAAGCCTTTTTTCATGTACTTATCGCCGTACACAGGCGAAATGCCGCGTTTGGTCGAGCC
>JGI24694J35173_10003217_pt1 | contig 12558 bp, 8 predicted proteins | sample TergutCo191P1_FD_35173 | JGI IMG/M metagenome (IMG submission 35173) | reverse complement strand
GTGTATTACGGCTGCCCGCTTTTCTGGCTTTACACGCGAATATTCAGGGCGGATGAGTTTTCCCTTGAGGCCGCGCTTCTGGACGATACTTCCCTGGGGCTTTTGTACCATGTCATTCTTGAAGAACTTTTCGCCAAAATCAGGGACGAAGATAAAATGTTTACTTCCGGCCGCCTGGATACATACAAGCTCTGGGCTGCGGAAATTACAAGGGCCGCCATCAAGGAGCACCCCGCGTTCAAAGGCCCGCTTGCGGTTCCCCTTGTTTCGCCGCAGGCCGCGGGGATGGCAAAAAAAATCGGCAGTCTTTTGGAACTGGAAGCGGAGTTTTTCGACGGATATGCCGTGGGGGATCTTGAACTCCCGGTCAGTTTCAAAACAGGTGATATACTCACCAGAGGCGTCATTGACCGTGTTTCAATTTCGCCTGACGGCGAGCCGATAATCGTGGACTACAAAACATCCTATCTGCCAAAGCAGACAGACATAGACGATTTGGGAGAGCAATCGCTTTCGGATTTTCAGATGCCCCTTTACATAAAACTGTACGAAGAACATTCCGCCGCGGAAGTGCAGGGCGCTTTCTTTTACAGCATCAACGAACGAAAGCTCAAAACAGTCATGGGTGAAAAGACCGGGGGGAGGAGTACGGCCCCGGACCGGGAAGAATACCAGCCCTTCCTTGAAGTCGCCGAACAGCAGATTGAGGAGTTTGCCCAAAAAGTAAAGGCCCTTGATTTTGTCCCACGGGAACTGCATGTCGGCGAGTGTTTCGCCTGCGCGTATAAAACCGTATGCAGGTCTGCATATTTTCTTAACCGCAGGGCCAAGGCTGAGGAGGGCGAATGTCTGTAAAGGAACTCCTTGACGGATTGGACGATGATCAAAAAAAAGCCGTGACGCTCCAAACAAACGGCGTCGTTTCGGCAGGGGCGGGTTCGGGCAAAACCAAAGTGCTGGCAAGCCGTTACGTTTGGCTTGTAATGGAAAAAGACCTAAAACCCGAAGAAATACTTACGCTCACCTTTACCAACAAAGCGGTCAGCGAAATGTACAGCCGCATTTACCATTACTTGCTTGAGCAGGCGGACGCGCCGTCAAGCGACACAAAAGCCGCAGACGCGCTGAAAAATTTTCACAAAGCCAGAATAAGCACACTTGATTCCTTTTCAGCGAACATTGCCAGAACCGCCGCCGGACGTTACGGCATCAGCCCGGATTTTTCAAGCGATGACACCGCGCTCCGTGACCTTGCCGAAGAGGCGGCCTTGCGCTTTGTCCTGGACAACCGGGAAGCCCCGGCCATAAGAGCGCTCCTTGTGGATCATAAAATAAGAAGGCTTGCGGAAGAAATTTTTGCCCAGGTTGTTTTGAAGTACAGCCCTGTCTCAAGTCCGCTGAAACTTGGCGAAATACTTTCGATGCAGAAAGAGCAGCTGCTCCAGGCGTGGCAGGAAAATGTCAATCAGGCGAAAGAGCTAACAGGCAATATGATTGACGCCCTGCGATCTCTTGCGGGGATGAAAAAGAGCATCAAGTTCACAAAGTCCTTGGAAGATATTTTATTTGCAAACCCGCCGCCGACCCTGCCGGATATTGCGCCCCTTCTTGAGACCGGCGAAGCCAGAGCCAACAGCGATTGGGACGCGGAGCTTCCTCCTTCAGAAATTCACAGGCAGATAGAAAAATATTTTGACTATTATTCAGCGCTTATCGCGGCTCGCACTCCAAGTAATTACGGCGAGAACTATGCGCCGCTGGTTGAGTATTTCAGGCTGCTCAAAGGCAAAGATGGTGACGGCCTTTACCACACGCTGGAATCCATTGCCAATTATGCGTTTAACTTTGGCCTCTGTTCCGGCGTTTTCGGGCTCATAAAAAAGTTCCAGGATGAGTTTAACGTAAAAAAAAGGGAAACTGGATTTTTAAGTTTCAATGACATAGCCCGTCTTGCGGTTGACGCCCTGAAAGATCATCCCGACATACGGAAGGTTTACAAAGATTCCATTCGGATGATCATGATCGATGAGTTCCAGGACAACAACGCCCTCCAGCGGGATCTTATTTATCTTCTTGCGGAAAATTCCAGGCGTACCGAAAAAGGGAAACCCGAACCGAAAGCACTGGAAAAAGACCGTATGTTTTTTGTCGGCGATGAAAAGCAGTCGATTTACCGTTTCCGGGGCGCGGACGTGGCGGTGTTCAGAAGCCTTGGCAATGATCTTTTTGACCGGCAAGGCGGCGGCAGCCTTGCGTTGGCCCACAATTACCGCTCCCGTCCCGCCCTTATCGCCGCGTTTAATCACATTTTCGCCAGCGTGTTTCCGCCCCTCGGCCCCGACTACGAGGCCGTGTACAGCCGCATACTCCCGCCGGAAAAAACAGGCGCGCCTTCCGCAGACGAAGGCCCCCTGGCGCATTTCTGTTTTTTAAACGCCGGAAAACTTCCCGAAGATGATACCAGCGGTATAAAGCCCCAGGACATTGAAGCGGCTTTTATCGCGGAAAAAATCCGGGACATGGTGTTGAAAAAGGAAAAAATCCCCAAACGTAACGGGCAGGAAACCGAATGGGCAGAATGTACCTGGAGTGATTTCGCGGTTCTGGAGCGTTCCTATACGCACCAAAGCAAACTGGAAAAATACTTCCGGGAATTCGGCGTGCCGTATAACACCGACCGCCCTTCCGGCCTTTTCAACGATGCCCCGATACTCGACCTCCGCGCTTACCTCAGACTTCTTGTTCACCCCGAAGACCGCATCGCTTACGCGGCCCTGATCCGCTCGCCCTTCATGCGCCTGAGCGACCTTTCCCTCGCAGTGTGCATGCTGAGCAAAAGCGCCGAACCTTTCGCCGAAGAAAACGAACCGCTCATCCCCGATGACGATATCGCCCTGTACCGTCAGGCAAGGGAACGCTACACGGCCCTTCGTGAGGCAAGCCGCGCCCTCCCGGTAACGGAACTCATCACAAAGCTCTGGTTCGAGGAAGGCTACCGCTACGAAACCCTCTGGTCTGAGTCCGCCCAGGTGTACGAAGGCCTTTTCGATTTGTTTTTCAGCCTTGCCAGCGAAAACGACGAACGCGGCAGGAGCCTTGCGGAGTTTATCGAGTACATTGACGACGTAATGAACCAGGATGAAAAGCCAGACGACAAGGACATACCCGGCGAAGGCGAAGCGGGGGTGAGGATCATGTCCATTCACAAAAGCAAGGGCCTGGAATTCCCCATCGTGTTTATCTACGACTGCACCCACGCGGGAAACATCAGAACCCCCACCGAACTGGTAAGTTATCACGCGCAATACGGCATCATTCTTAACATACCGCAGGCCGAGGGGCTGCCCCTGGGGGGAAATTATTTCCGCAAAATTTTGCTTGAGGAAGAAAAAGCAAAAGACATTGCGGAACTCAGGCGTCTCCTTTACGTGGCCATGACCAGGGCCGAGTGCCGCCTTTTTCTTACGTTTACGCTGCCCAAACAAACAAAGAAAGAAAAGGAAGAATGTGATTACAGTGATGTGGATTTCACTGGAGAAGTGATCCGTCATCGTCTGGCGCAGTTTGACGAAAAAACAGAAGGAAAGCGGGATACTTTTCTTAAACTGCTTGCCGGGGTGCTTTCCTCTTGCCCCGATTCGCTCTGCAGCCTGGAAGCAATTCCCGTTTTAACGAGGGCGGAAATCCAAAAACGCGCCGTCGGACAGGGGAGAAAGGAAAGTGCCCGCAGCCAGCGCGAAGCGGCTCTGACCGCCGCTCCTTTTTACGAAGCGGCGGAAATCCTTCCCGAAGGAAAAGCCGGGCCTGCAAGCCTTGACGCAAGCAAACTGCATTACAGGCCGCAGGGCACCGGCGCATCAGGCGGCGCGGCGCAGGACAGCCCTCTTGACGCATTGCTTAAAAAAGCCGGCCTTGATGCGGCGGAAGCGGGAACCATCGCTCACGCCGTATTGGAAGCGCGGCTTAACCAGCAGCCGTGCTTCATCCCGCCCAAAATCCGTTCCCGTGTTGATGATGAAAAGGCATTGCAAAACCTTATCGCTTATGCGGAAGTTTTGGCGGATACATTCCTTGCTTCGGAGCTGGGGACACGTTTGGCCGCTTCAAGTTATAAGGAATCGGAGTTTTCTGTGATAACCTCGGTTGTAAGGGAAGGAAAAGCCATTGCCATAACGGGTCAGATGGATCTGCTTTTTGAGGAAGGCGGCGAGGTCGTGGTGGTGGATTTCAAAACCGACAGGGTAGAAAACCCTGAGGCCCACTACGGCCAGCTCGCGGCGTATTACCGCGCCGCCGCTGACATTTTTGGCAAGCCTGTTTCNGTGTGGCTTTTCTATCTNCGCAGCGGCAGGGCCGTGGATGCCACGGAAGAAGTGCGNNGTATTTCGCTGGAGGATGTAGCTGGCGAATAAACGGGGATACCAGTAATTCTTAGTTTGGCCTCAATTATTGGATCTACCACAAACCACACGAACATCACAAACTTGTAACTTACCAGCTTTTCATTTTTCGTGAGTGTTCGTGCTGTTCGTGGTTAAAAATTCTTCATTNCGTAATAGTTTATGGGCAAAANCATGGAATATCAAGTCAAACTGAGAATTGCTACGGGGATACGCTATTGCCTTGTATCCCCGCTTATGATTATAGTATGCTTAAATAAAGGAGCGGTGGGAGGATAAATTCGTGAGTGAACACATTGTCGTAACCGATGCCAATTTTGAAACCGAGGTACTCCAGTCCCCGGTTCCGGTCTTGCTTGATTTCTGGGCCCCCTGGTGCGGCCCGTGCAAAATGATCGGCCCACTTGTTGAGCAATTGGCAGAGGAATATTCCGGCAGCCTCAAAGTGGGAAAAGTAAATATTGAAGAGGAAGCGGAACTTTCCGGCCGCCACGGCATTGTGACCGTCCCCACTCTGGTGGTCTACAAAGACGGCACCATAACAAACCAGGCGGCAGGAGCGCTTCCCAAGCACAATATTGCGGCCCTTTTTAAAGACCTTGTTTAGCTCCCTGCCTTAAGGCGTATATCTCCTTGTGCTGTTTTCTCTCCCCGGGGTGTCACTGCTGTTGGCGGTGACATACCAGCTGCTTGCCCGGGGGGCCGGGGGAATGCCCTGATCCCGGCAGACCGTCCGGGTAGCGGTGGCTCCCCTGCTGCTGACAGCATCAGCGGGGCCGGGAATCCAGTCACCGCTGACGCCGGCGGCCGGGAGCCACGCGCCGCTGCGGGCCAGAAATTCCGCGGCGGCGGCGGAATTGTTCCTGCCCCAGTCCGCGGGGTTTTCACACAAAAGTACGGCGTCAAGGATTTGGTCGTCCTGATCCATAAGCCAAAGCGCGCTTGTCCGGTGAAGCCGTTTGCTGCTTCCAGGGAGCCAAAAATCCCTGGCGTTGTCCTGGGCATCGCTGCCGCCGGAAAGGGTGATATCCGTTCCTGTTTCGTCAACGCTCCCTTCCCCGATTGTTCTGAGGTGAAGCACAATGTATTCCCCGGCCTTTACTTCCGCCGGGGGGAATTCGTAAATCGGTTTTGTAAGGGAATGGCCGGCGATAAAAAGCCTCAGCGCCCCCAGGTTTCCCGGCTCCAGGGCAAGAAGCTCCACAAATTCCGACCTGACTCTGGAAGTGCTGGTGGAATAGTCGGTTCTGAGTTCATTAAAAACCAGCGTTGGTATGCGCTCATTTCTGGCCCGGAAGGGAACAATGACGTTCAGCGTATTCCTGCCGGCATCTTCCACAAGGATATCCGCGGTGATTTTCGTCCCGCCGTCAAGGGCCTGGGCAAAACGTACCGTTACTTCCCGGCCTTCTTCGATAGACTGAACTTCCAGGCCGGAATCAAAGTTGANGGAAGCNACCCGAACCGGCTTGGAAAAGTTAAAGACAATTTCCGTNGGCGAAACCGGCTTGCAATCCAGAAAAACCGGCGCTTCAACACTCGCCCCCAGAATCTGCTGGATGTTCGCGTCACTTGAACAGGAACAGGCAGCAAAAACCAAAACAGCCGGCAAGAAAAACCGGCAAACCAAANGCCCTCTTTCCGTGATTCTATTCATTTCATTCTCCTGCTCCATTACGGCACGAAGATGNAAAGTGCTTCGGGGAATCGCGGCAAAAATTAGCCTTTATGGCTCCTTTTGGGGTTTTGCGGGAACCAGCCTTTCTTTACCCTTTTTTCCTGCTCATGCAGTTCGCGAATGCTCCAGAAACAGGAAAAACCGACAACGCACAAAAGCGCGGAGGCTATACCGCTTTCCAAAAATAATGATCCAATAACAAGACCGGCACCACATACCATAAATACAGGCCAGATTCTTTTGGAAAAATAGTATTCGCTTTTTATTACAATTGGGTGGAATACGCCAATAACGAAAAAAACCGAGAAACCTATTATTATTCCATGATAATTCATTTCTTCAATATACTTCTATATAAAGGCTTATCACAAGCCGAATTCCCGGCTGTTGAGGCTGCATTTTCCTTTAATTTTTTTTTCTCAAATCCTTGACTTACTACATGCGGTGCACGAGAGTTATAGTAACGAAAAAAGGCAACCATGCTAAACAGAATTTCTTGCACTTTTCTGATTAAAAAATGATTGCTGAAGAGGAGTTTAAAAATGAAAATTGGAGCAAAACTGGTACTTATCATTACTCTGGCGAATCTGGTTTGTATCGGCGGTTTAACCGCGATTTCCCTCGCGATTACATCAAGTGAAATTACCAAGCTGTCCTATGACAAAGCCGGAGCCCTCACCGAGGTGACAGCAAACAAGGTCAGAGCATACCTTGGAGGCCCCCTGGACGAAGTCAGGGCTCTTGCGGAGGTTTTGACCAATATAGAAAGGGCTTTGCCCCCTGCCGACAGGCGGGATATGGTCAATTATATGCTGCGTTCCATACTTGAACANAACCCGTCCTATATGGGTTCATGGGCCGTGTTTGAGCCCAATGAGCTGGACGGNCTGGACGCTTACTTTGCCAATACGCCGACAAGCGACGAAACAGGAAGGTTCATAAGCTACTTTACCCAGNTGGACGGCCGGATAGAGTTTTATGTACTGCACTCGTATAACGATCCGGGGCCTGCCGGGGATTTTTATTTTACCTCGTTCAGGTCAGGCAAAGAGGCAATCGTTGAGCCTTACATTTACCCGATAGACGGTATACCGTTTCTGNTGACCAGCGTTACCGTCCCCATACTGCGCGANGGCAGGGTAATCGGTGTGGTTGGTGTGGATATTGAACTGTCATCGGTTCAGGACATGATGGTTGGGATCAAGCCCTTNGGAGACGGGGGTTCAGGGATTTTCAGCAGTCAGGGTTTTATCCTTGCCCATCCTGACCCAAGCCGGCTTGGAGGAAATGTCAGGGAAACAGAAGCCGCTATGGTTGGGGAACATCTGGGTGCTTTGATGAACGCGATAACGAACGGAACCAATTTCAGCGCAAGGGTATTTTCACCCGAACACGATGCCTATATGATCCTTGTGACCCGCCCATTCACGGTTGGCAAAAGCGATATACCCTGGACTGCGGCATCCATAATACCGGAAAGCACGGTGCTGGCACCGGTACGCCGCATGGCTATGCTTTCCATTGTTCTGGGTATAGCCATTTTGGGAATCATAACCATTATTATTCTTCTTGTGGCACGTTCCATTACAGCTCCGCTGAAGGCCGTGGAAAAGGCCCTTGTGAAAATTGGCGAAGGGGATTTCACATCGACCCTTGAGATTACGAGCAAGGATGAAGTCGGGGGCATAAGCCGCTCTCTGAACACGACCCTGGAAAACATCAGGCACCTCATTAAAATCATCAAAAATGAGGCATCGGAGCTGGACGGCATAGGGACAGACCTTGCGACCAATATGCGGCAGACCGCCTCGGAGATAACCCTGATCACCTCCAATGTTCAAAACATCAAGGGCCGCGCCACAAGCCAGAGCGCCAGCGTTACCCAAACAAACGCGACGATGGAACAGATCACGAGCAATATCACAAAGCTCAACGACCAGGTGGAAAAACAGACGGCGTCTGTTTCGCAGTCTTCTTCCGCGGTTGAGGAAATGATCGCGAATGTCCAGTCGGTAACTCAAACGCTTGGCCGGAACATGGAAAATGTTAACGGCCTGACATCCGCTTCTGAAGTCGGGCGCAGCGGGTTGCAGGAAGTGGCAACGGACATTCAGGAGATAGCCCGCGAGTCGGAAGGCTTGATGGAAATCAACGCTGTTATGGAAAACATCGCCAGTCAGACAAATCTGCTTTCGATGAACGCCGCCATAGAAGCCGCCCACGCCGGAGAAGCGGGGAAAGGCTTTGCGGTTGTTGCCGATGAGATTCGCAAGCTCGCGGAAAACTCAAGTGAGCAGTCAAAAACTATCAGCGCTGTTTTGAGAAAAATAAAGGGATCTATCGACAAAATCACGCGCTCAACAGGAAATGTTCTGGAAAAGTTTGAAGCGATTGACAAGAACATCAGAACAGTCGCGGATCAGGAACTGAATATCCGCAATGCCATGGAAGAGCAGGGGCATGGAAGCAAGCAGATACTGGAAGCAATCGGGAGCCTGAACGAAATCACCCGGCATGTAAAGGTGGAATCGGAAGAAATGCGCGAAGGCTCCAGTGAAGTTATTCAGGAAGGCAGAAACCTTGAGACCATAACCGAGGAAATATCCCACGGCATGAACGAAATGGCTTCCAGCGCAGATCAGGTCATGGTCGCGGTAGGCCGTGTCAACAACCTGAGCGAAACAAACCACAGGAAAATCGGCGTACTGCTGGGAGAAGTTTCAAAGTTTAAGGTAGAAGGCTAAACAATCACAGCGCACCAGCGCATTTCATTCCTCCGCAGCCCCTTCCGGTTTTTGCCGGAAGGGGCGTTTTTGTGCGCCGTTATGTGTTTTCGAAAATTTTGCCACGGTTTTTAAGCGAGCTCCATACGGAATTCGACGGCAAAGAAGATATCACCATCTCCCAGATAGATGCCATATTTACTGCAACCCTAAAAAAGATCAAGGAAATTATCAAAAGTCACAAGAAGAAGAGGCTATTGCGCGTATTGATGCCTTGTTCGAGGAAGAACTTGAAGAAATCCTGAAGGGTGAAAAAGAAGCACCAAAATAATCTTTTGGCTTTTTATTTCACCGCCGCCCCAAGTCTGCGGGCTTCTTCGAGCACGGGTTTGCCTTCTATGTCGCCGACATGGTTTACGCCGCCTGCCAGCACGGTTCCGATAGTATTCCAGCCTATATGTTTTAAAAGGCCGTTGTAATAGTGCAGCGCTTCGTCAAAGGCGTTTTGTTCTTCCGCCGGCATAAGCAGCGCACAGTCCTTGGGCGGGTTACGGAAGTTTGGGTCAGCTTCCACGACCGCGAAAAGGCGGTCAATGGCGGTTTTCAACTGTCCGCTTACCGTGTAGTAATAAAGCGGCGAGGCAAGCACAACGATATCCGCTTCTTTGTAAACGGGGTATATTTTTTCCATGTCATCGTTTAGCGCGCACAGGGAATCCGGACTTTTGCCGCCGCCAAAACAGCCTTTGCAGCCTTTGATATTCATGCTGTCCAACAGGAATGTTGTCACGGTATTTCCGGCTCCTTCCGCTCCCGCCGTAAACTCCCTGACTAAAGCCGATGTGTTCCCGTTTGGCCGGGGACTTCCGTTGAAAATAACGATTTTTTTACCCATGCTCATTTCTCCTTTCATGTTTGTTCTTTTACGTTTATCGGTTATAAAAATACCCTATGGGCATTATATACAAAGGTTCTTCGTCCGCCGGGAGCTGGAGCACCTGACGTACCCTGGTGTCCACAAAAGCGCCGATGGCGCATGTGCCCAGGCCCAGGGCTTCTGCCTGCAGGTAAACATTTTGGGCGGAATGGCCTATTTCCATATAGACATACCTGCGGCCCCGCACCCCGTATATCCCTGTCATCCTGCTGAATACGGCGCTGTAAAATATGGTCGCGGGCGCTTCCCGTATCATCCTCTGGCCCAGGGCGGCATCGCTTAACTGGTTCCTGAGATCTCCGGCTATGATTCTTACGAGTTTATGTTCACCGGAAATGTAGCGGTATACGCCGGCTTCCAGTCCTGTCACATTTCCGACTATCACGTAAATTTCCAGCGGGTACAACGCACCGGCCGAAGGGCTTGTGCGAAGGCCGCCCCTTAGATTAGGGTGGTTTGGCAAGGGGTAGGTGACGCCATACGCGGCCCACAGAATTTGCGACAATTGTTCTATTGTTATTGGCCTGTTTTGGAAGTGTCTGCGCGAACGCCGGGACGCCAGGGCCCGTTCTACGCTCATGGAGCCATCGGTACTGGGGGCGGGTAAAATGACCGTCACTTGCGGACTTGCTTCCTGAGCGGCTGTTCTGCCATTGCAGGCAGGAAATGTGATAAACAGCACCAGGCAGAGCAGCCCGGTTTTTATTTTTAATCTTGCCATGATTTTCATTTTTCCCCCTTTCGCCATTGTTGACATTATAACAGTTTTTTGCTACTTTGTTTACTAGGCAGTCTTATGGCTGCCCTTACTGGAGCGGTGCATGAGCGGCTGAAATGGGCTCCCTGCTAAGGAGTTGTGCCCCGAAAGGGTACCGAGGGTTCGAATCCCTCCTGCTCCGAATGACTTTTGCAGCCAGAGATTTTTTGCTGCTCAGGAATCCCTATAAAGCAAGAACATGGGGATTNGAANCGGAGCGCTTCTGCGGAAAATCCCAATGCNAAAGCATTGTCAGAGAAACGGCGGCGCAGGACGCGCCGGGAGTGCGTAGGCGGGGATGGAAGGAGCAAACAGGATGTTTGCGGATGGAATCCCGAATCCCTCCTGCTCCGAATGGCTTTTGCAGCCAGAGTTCTTTTATTTCCTGCGAAGGCCGAGAGGCCGCAATTTCTGGAGCGGTGTCCGAGTGGTTTAAGGAGGCGGTCTTGAAAACCGTTGTGCCGCAAGGTACCGGGGGTTCGAATCCCCCCTGCTCCGTTAATATTTTTCAAAGCCAAAAATGCATTCGCTGTTCAAAAATTTTCCACAACACCGAAAAAATGGGGATTCGAAACGGAGCGCTCCCTCAAAAAGCCCCAATGCGAAAGCATTGCCAGAGAAACCGCGGCGCAGGACGCGCTGGGGAGCGCGCAGGCGGGGTGCAGGGAGCAAACAGGACGTTTGCGACCGGAACCCCGAATCCCCCCTGCTCCGAAACTCTTTTTACAAACCCGATATTTTTTACTTGCCCAGAAATGCCATAAACACTGAAAAAATGGGGGATTCGAACCGGAGCGCTCCCCCCAAAAAAGCCCCAATGCGAAAGCATTGCCAGAGAAACGGCGGCGCAGGACGCGCCGGGGAGCGCGCAGGCGGGGGTGCAGGGAGCAAACAGGACGTTTGCGACTGGAACCCCGAATCCCCCCTGCTCCGAAACTCTTTTTACAAGCCAATACTTTTCACTTACCCAAAGTCGCCATAAACACCGAAAAAATGGGGGATTCGAAACGGAGCGCTCCCTCAAAAAGCCCCAATGCGAAAGCATTGCCAGAGAAACGGCGGCGCAGGCGGTTTTAAGGTCTTCTTCTGTTACGTTATGCACACGGAGGATCCGTTCTTCTTCTTTTCACGCTTCTTCAAGCAGGGCTACCATGTCTTTTAAGGTACACATCGCTTTCTAACCTCGCTTCTTTACGGCATCTTTCCAGTTCGCTGTGGTATTGTGCCATTAAATGATTTCATGGCAATTTTTTCGGCAGTAAACCCCTTAAAATCGCCTCTGGCTTCCTCTTGCGCTTTTTTGATTGCATTCAGTACTGTCTATTGTACCACGAAGCCCCGGCTAGAATTTTTTGTTAAAAAGGCAGTTTTTTCGCTCATATACAGTTCCATCGTACAAGCTGATAGCGAATGAAGTAAATCCGTGTTTTACACACGGTTTTTGCGGGAAAAACAGGCAAAAAGGGCAAAAATTGTGCGTTTTACGCACGGGTTTTTGGGGCAGTCAAATCGGTGTGTGCATTTTGGATTGGATCCTTTCCGTTCATTTGATCATTTTTCATTTGTATACTATTATTGTTATAGGAGAACGGCAAAATTGACCAAGCTAGAGTATACCTTCAAAACCGACACCATGTTCAAAATGCTTTTTACCCAGCACCCGGACTTGCTGGAAAACCTCGTGTCGGTACTGCTTGCCATCCCCCCACAGAGCATCCAGCACTTTGAAATCATAAACACTGAACTGCCGTCGGATTACCTTGGCGGCAAGTTTTGCCGTCTGGACATAAACATGGTAGTTAACGGCCAGCGGGTAAACCTTGAAGTCCAGATAGCCAGGCAAGAACACTACATAAACCGTGTCCTGTTCCACTGGGCGCGGGACTATTCCGCCGCATTACCGGAAGGCGGCGAGTACAAAAATTTGCCCCGCACTGTTATTATCAGCATTATCGACTTTAACCAATTCCAGTGTGCTCATTTCCACTCTGAGTTCTGCCCTCTTGAAGTAACACGCCACGAACGCTTAACCGACAAAATGAGTCTGCATTTTTTTGAACTGC
>JGI24694J35173_10003214_pt1 | contig 12570 bp, 10 predicted proteins | sample TergutCo191P1_FD_35173 | JGI IMG/M metagenome (IMG submission 35173) | reverse complement strand
GGGTGGCGAGCCCGCCCGCCTTTTGTCGCCGCCGCTGCCATTGTTCCTCCCCTCAATTTTTCACACACAACCCCCAGCCCCTATTTCCCTTCGCTCTTTGCCCTCTTCCAAAACTCCATCGCCTCTTCTGCCGTCGCCGCCTTGTCCACCCCAAACACATGCGTGTGCCTATCAATAATCTTCCTGCACAAGCTAGTTATCACATCCCCAATATCAAACTCCCCCGCCCTTTTAGCAATATCACTATGCAGCACACTTTGAAGCATAACATCTCCTAGCTCCTTTTTTAAAGCAGTCATATCACCACTGTCAATCGCATCCACCGCCTCACTCGCCTCTTCAAGCATGTTGCCCCTAATACTCTTGTGCGTCTGAACCTTATCCCAAGGACACCCATGCTCCCCTGTCAAAAACGCAACCAACCCAACCAGCTCCTCAAAGCTATATTTATCCTTTGTTAGATCAATGTCTATCATCTAAATATCCTCCTTAAAAATATTTTGCCCTAACAACAACGGACAGCAAAGCCCAAAAACTTTACTGCCCGTTTTATCAACTAGCCAAATCTTTTTTTTGTAGTAGTTAAATCACTACTAGTGTAAATTCCCTCTAAAAGCATGTTCTATAGGCGACCATTGGCCCGCCCCTACAAGTTTCCCAATTTCCATTTTAGGCACAAACCCTAAAAATTTATTTGCCTTCAATCTCCCACTAAACCCATCCTAAATTGTGCATTATGAATTATGCATTGTGCATTGACAATACACAATGCTAGTCATTAAAACCCTAAATCAGGCCCTTGCCAATCTCCGCCCGGCATATCATCCGCTCCGCCATCATCATCACCAACAATACCGCCGCCGCCCGGGCTAAACCCGTCAGCGTCTTGCAAAATCTGATGCATTCTTCTTACATACATATAAGAAGAAAACTCATGCACTCTATACAATCTAGAACTCATCACGCCCTCAGCATTTGGCCAAGAAACTCCCTCACCAAAATATCCACCTATTCCGTTATTAAGATTGGCACTCATAAACGGGATAAGCCTCACTCTTTGAATCTCACCAGTAGGTGCAGGAATAATGACAAGCATTCTGTCAAATGCAATGTTGTGTCTAATATACTCACCCTCATGCTCTAAACACTCTCTATAATAATAAAACAAGTCATTGTCAAATTGAGTATTGTCCCACTCTAATCTAAACATAAACTCATTAACGCCCGGTCTAATAAACTCAAGCGCCGCCGCAGAATGAGACACTCTATCCCACTCAGATGTCAAATCGTTGTAGACAGTGTGCGGTCGCACTCTATGGTTGCCGCTGTTTTCAAACATGTTTCTTAAAACAGAGTGCCTAACAGACTCAAAAGCCTGATCAAACACCTCATCTTGCCCATCAATAAACCTTGATGAACCATCCACGCTTGCCACAGCAAACACTCTGTCCGCTGTCATAAACTGCTCCATGGGTCTAATTTGCACTAGATGCAAAATAAGTGTAATCAGCAATAATACTGCTGTCACCCCTGCAATAATAATATAAGGCAATCCTCTTTTTATTTTGCTTGATTTGCTCATTTGTTTTTCAAGCCTCCTGTTGTTTAAGTAGTCCCAATTGGGACAGTGGACAAGTCTATTTGTTTGTACTGCCAATATCAGAAGCAGAAACAGTTTTAATGCTAGTATCAGCTGGTGCGGTTGGTGCGGCTGTCGCAGCAGTCGGCATAGCATTAGTTTTATACTTGGCTCTAATGCCCTCTAAAACCTCGCTGCAACTCTTGCCTTGCATAATCATTGCCACCTCATCAATATATATCGTCTCACATTCTATCAATACTCTTGCCATCGTGTCAAGTTTTTCTCTATGGTTTGACAAAATTTCTTTTGCTCTTTTATGTGCCGTTGTTATAATTTTGTCCACCTCTCCGTCAATCTTTGCACTCATAGCCTCGCTGTGCGTAGTAGTAGCACCATATCCACGCCCTACAAACACCTCTCCATCACTGCCATAATAAATCGGCCCTAAATCAGACATACCCCATTCAGTAACCATATGCCTAGCAATAGTAGTCGCATGTTTTATATCAGATACAGCCCCTGTGCAAACATCTTTGATTACTATTTCTTCTGCTGCTCTGCCGCCTAAAGCCACTGCCAGCCCATCCATCAGTTTTCCTAAGCTTCTGTGTCTATCATCATTATCTGGTCTAAAAGACACATACCCTTCTGCTCTGCCCCTAGGAATAATACTCACCTCATGAATAGGATCAGACTTAGGAGTTTCAAACGCAACAATCGCATGTCCAGCCTCATGATAAGCTGTAATCCTTTTATCATATTCAGTGATTATCCTAGATTTTTTTTGCGGCCCTAGCGTCACCTTATTAATCCCCTCAAACACATCCGCCATTTTAATAACAGTCCTATTATCCCTTGCCGCCAATATCGCTGCTTCATTTAATAAATTTGCAATATCTGCACCAGAAAAACCGCTCGTAATCCTTGCTAGTGCCCTAAAGTCCACGCTAGGATCAATAGTTTTGTTTCTTGCATGCACTTTAAAAATATCCTCTCTGCCCCTTACATCAGGTGGATTAACATGAATTTGTCTGTCAAATCTACCTGGACGCATAAGTGCTGGATCTAATATATCTGATCTGTTTGTCGCCGCCATGATGATTATTTCATCATTTGATTCAAACCCGTCCATTTGCACCAATAGCTGATTAAGCGTTTGCTCTCTTTCATCATGTCCGCCGCCCATACCAGCACCTCTTTGACGCCCAACTGCATCAATCTCATCAATAAAAACAATGCATGGTTTGTTGCGTTTTGCAATATCAAATAAATCCCTAACACGGCTTGCACCCACACCTACATAAAGCTCTACAAAGTCTGATCCTGAAATACTAAAAAACGGAACATTTGCCTCACCTGACACAGCTTTAGCAAACAAAGTTTTTCCTGTCCCAGGAGGCCCGACTAATAAAACGCCTCTAGGAATCTTTGCACCTGCCGCATGAAACTTTTGCGGAGTTTTTAAAAACTCTACAATTTCTGCTAGTTCTTGCTTCTCTTCTTCAGCACCAGCCACATCAGAAAACCTAGTCTTAAGTGAGCTTTGAGCGTTTACTCCGCTTTTGCCCACGCTAGTTGCTTTTCTATCCGCCGCCCCCATGTTTCTAAAAATCATGAAAAAGAAAAACAGCACAAACAAGCCCATAACAATAACAGGCAAAAAGCTCCAAATACTAGTCCCGTATCTGTCTGCTAGATTAATTTGAGGGGCTTCTCTAGGCGGCAACACATTGCCATCTGCATCCACAGGATAATTAAAATACCTGTCCACAAGCTCCATTACTCTGTTTCTGCCAAAAGTGACAGCACGATATCGGTCGGTGCTTCCTTCAATTCTAAAGGTAGCCGTATCGCCGTTTAGGTCTATTTCAGTGACAATGCCCGCACGCATGTGTGCTTCAAATTGATCGCTTCTAACAGTAGTAGGCGCTAAAAGTGTAGTGATTAGAATTACCATAACTACAACCAAAGCGATTAGACCTAAGGCAACAAATAAAATACTTTTGCTATTTGATTTCAAAACTTACTCCAAACATGTTAAATTTTTCCAATTAATCTATAGTATACCACAATTGATTTGATAATATCAAGTGATTTAATGACAAATTTTTGGGCTTGACAAAATTATTTAATACTAATTAGAGTCTCTGCCGCCTTGTCAAACAGCTCTATAAACATCGCTCTGTCTAAACTAGCAATCTCACTTAATACATAATCAGCCAAATTCATATGCTCACTTCGCCCTATCCCCAGCCTAAGCCGATTAAAATCATCTGTCCCTATCTCACTAATAATGCTGCGCATACCATTGTGCGTGCCAGCACTCCCTCTCTCTCTAAACCTCATCGCCCCTTTTTCTATATCAATATCATCATATACTACTATCAAGTCTTTAGGCGTCAATTTATATTTTTTCAACAACCCCTTGACTGCCACTCCAGACAAATTCATAAAGGTCTGCGGCTTTGCCAATATCAAATCACATGAAAAAATGCGTGCAACCAAAGAATTGCACTCTTTATATTTAAACTTAGTATTCAGTTTATCTGCCAAAGCCTCAAGTGCCAAAAAGCCCAAATTGTGATAAGTATAAGCATATCTAGCACCGGGGTTGCCAAGACCCACAATTATTTTCATGAATGAAAATAATAATTGATGAATGATGTAACATTGATAATTGATAATTGATGATTGATGATTGATGAATGATGAATGGATGTGTCTAAAAACTTATAAGCTTATCCCCTTAATAATTCAAGCATGTATACTAATTAAAAATACTTAAATATTTATGGGAAGAATTATAATTCTTTAACTACATTCATTCATCAATCATCAATCTTCAATTATCAATAAATAATCATCAGTCATCAATTACTTCCCTACTTGCTCCCACAGCCGCCGCAGCCGCCACAGCCGCCAAGATTGCTTTTAACAAAAGTGTGAATCGCCATCAAAAGCTTGTCTACATCCACACCATGCCCTGCCGCCGCTTGCTCTAATGTCTCTGTCTTAGCCTTTTCACAGCCTAAGCAGTTCATGCCAAACACTTTAAAAATGTTTTCAGTTCCAGGAAAAGCCTCTAGCACTTCACTTACCAATAAATCCTTATGCAACATAATAATTTTATCTCCTTGATTCTTTTAGTTTTAGTATGCCAACATTTTACAATTTTTAAAGCACACTTGTCAAGCGATTTACTTTATAACTCTCATCAATTTGTCAAAAACTTTTTTAGAGATAATAACCGCCTCGCCTACATTAGACTTAACTATCAACGCCTCATTGTTTTTGACAACTGGTCGCAAAAATTTTTCTAGCTTTGCTTCAAGCTCTGTGTCGCAAATATCGATTCCTTTCAATTCTAATTCTTGCATAAATAACTACCTCCTAAAGATATTAAAGCATTATACTATCAAAAATTATGCTGTGTCAACAATCTAAAAGTAATATTTTGGACAATCCTTAAATATTATATATCTATAGTGATATAGGAGTTAAATTTTAAACATGTATAATTTAAGTGAATTTATTGGCAAAGAGGCTATTATTTTGTCTAATGGACAGAGCGGCGGCACCGTATCCAATGTTTTTTTTGATGCTAGGCTAAAGCTATTTAAGTTTGCCGAATTAGTGCATGATGAGGATGAAACAGAAGATGGCAAAAGCAGTGGAAACAGAAAAATGGTGGCATTTAGAGGAATAACAAGCATAGGCGAGGCTGTTGTGATTAGATCAGATGCCAACATAATAGGTGCGGCATATGACAATTTAAGTCCAGCACCCATGAATTTGCCATGCTTTAACCAAGACGGCAAAAACATGGGGATAGTTCGTGACATAGTGATGGATACAAACAAAATAATAATATATCAAACAGACATGATGGATATTGAAGCCAACACATTGCTTGTAGCTTCAAATGATTTGTTGATTTTTAATGATACTGGCGTAATAATAAAAAAGCCCCCCAATAAAAAGGTAGAGCATATTAGACAAAGCGGCAAAACGCAAAATCCCAAACACAAAACACAAAGTATTGTGCCTATGGATGAGTTGGATGCGGATGTGCGATTGGGGCATTATGAGAAAACAATTGTGCTGCCGCCTCTTTTCCACGATGAAAAGCCAACATCCTTAGACACTGACTATGTGCCGCCAAGCAACCACACCACAGACGAGTTTTATCAATCACTAAATGACACGCAAGATACTACGCAAATAAAAACTCCAAATAAAATCACAGAAGAAAACACCACTGTCGTGCGATCCCCAATAAAGGATTATACAAAAAACAAATATGACTTTTTGATAGGAATGCAGCTTGTCAAAGACATATACAACAGCAGCGGTCACCTAATCCTAAAAAAAGGCGTCACCATATCAAGCGAGCAAATCAACCTAGCCAAAGCACACGATAGACTGGTATCCATGACGCTTAATTGTATTTGATATGATAATGATTAATGAATAAACACATTTATTGCAGAAGGGGTAAATTGCAGTAAAACACACAAAACGACTTCAAAACCAACATAAAAATGACACCAAAAAAGATGCCTAGCTTTGCAAGCATCTTTTTTGGTTGATTGACAACGCTTTTCAAAGCAAAACAACCTATCTTGTAAATGCCTTTCAAGACAGCCTGTTATCAACCGAGCAAATTTTCTTAGCGATACAAGGGAAAATTTGCTGGCCTAGAAAAGATTTAAAACCCCGTCCTGGGGCTTTAACACCCTTTATTTTGATTGGTTTATTGAAAACTAGTTGTTTTCAATATTTCAATCACACCATCAGGGTGCCTATAAAGAATAAATACTCCTTTTATCCTTGTAATCGTAAGAACCCCATTGTCATATTCAAAAGAGACCGCTCTTTCTATTCTTATTTCTAGCTCTCCTAAAAAATTCGCTCCTGATAAATTAAGAATAGTAGCAGGAAAAACAGCAACTATATTATGCATTTCATCATCAATAAAAACAATATAAATCCCATCGTCTTGACCCTCTTCACCCAATACTAAATTACTTCCCACAATGCTAAGGACGGTATCTGTGACATTCACGATATTTTCAAAATATACCTTCCAAGTTGCAGTCCTAGTAAACATTTTAATCACCCCGTCAACAATTTCAGTTCCTCTTGAAACAAACTTCATTGTATTCATTCCTTCAGTTATAAAATAATCTAGCCATATCACACCTGTCAATATTTCATCATAATAAATCCAATCAAAACTAATAAATCCCTGTCCATCATGTGCATCAAAATAAACATAATACCTATATTGACTAGGATTAAACATCAATACTAAAAGTTTCATTCCAATTCCCCAATATTGATAAACAAGTTCGCCTCTATCAACCACCTCAAAATCATAATCTAAAACAATCGCCTCTAATTCAAACTCAAAATTGAAATATATTATAATAAATGAATAAAACATACCTCCCTCAAACAAACTCCAAGTACGATTAGGCACAACAACTCTTAATGTATATTCTCCGCCAACAAGCTCTAAACTATCTAATTGAACCCAGCTTCCACTCGCTATCAAAACAAACTCAAAACCTTGTCCATCGTGTCTATCCATATACACACTTCTCCCATTTCCTCCCAACGAAATACCATTATGCCCTAAAAAAAGCTCCTGCTCAAATATTCTATCATCCCGTGAAAACACAAACTTAAAATATGCGATACTTTGCCCTTGCGTAACCACTCCATCATAATAAATAATTGTGTTATTAGCAGATATTACCCTTATAGTATTTGTTCCGATTGAAGGATTTAGCATAGACAATAATACAGATGAGTTGTTTGCGGCAGAAGTTATTATTCCAAATCCATTGCCATCATCCCTATCAATATATACTCTATATTGTCCAAATGTTCTACCATGCCAACGAAGCTGATTAGACCCGCTAATCACCCACATCTCAAACTGATATTCACTCATAATATAATCCTGCTTAAACTCAAACTCCCAATATCCTCTGCTTTGACCAAAGTATAAAACATTGTATTCTTTGAAATTAAATATGTTTTGAGCTGATACTACTCTGATAGTATTTTGCCCTATGACAGGGTTTAACAAATTAAAGCCAGGCATCACCGCCTCTGTCGTAGACATGAATACAAAACCATTCCCGTCGTGCCTATTAATATATACTCTATACCGCTCATTTCTTCGTGTCCATCTAAATCCAGAAAAATCTCGTTCAAATTCATAATCCATAATATGATTCTGTTCCCTATACTCTAATTCAAAATAAGCTGTCCTTGTTCTTACGCGCATAATATCGTGTTCAAATGACAATACTTCTAGTCCTCTTAGTCTTAGAGTGTTTTTTCCTTGTGCTAAACCTAATGGATGTATAGCAAAGGCTTGAAAATAAGTAGAAGGATCTGCAAATCTCATCGCATGAACAAACCCAAGCCCGTCATGTCTATCTACATATATTTCATAAGTAATGCGAGCCCCTTCAAAAGACAGTCCGCCGTTTATCCATCCACTAGGAGTATTTACGCTTATAGAGTGATTAAAACCAAATACATAATCTGCTGTAATACTATTTTCAACAACAAACTCAAATTCAAAATAATATATATTGTATCCCCATTTTAAGATACCATCGCCCACAAAATTAAAAGCTTTATTATTTGCTGTTGACCTTATAATGTTTTTGCCCGCACTAAAATTAGCATCTTCTATTATAAATGAAAGTCTATTGTTTGCATCGGAGTTACTAAAAAACACAAACCCTAATCCATCATCTCTATCTATGTAAATGCGCATAGACGGAGCACCAAATGATGGTCCAAAAATAGTGAAGCGGTTAGAAAAAACACTGAAACTATGTGATGCTGAAAAGTTTTCATATACTAATTCTACTTGCCAATATCCTGTACTTAACCCTGAATTAAACACTCCATTTTGATAGCTAAATATAGGAGAAGACACCACTCTGACTGTGTTGTGGCCTAAAGTCAAGCCTAGCGAAGTAAGTGTAATATTTAATGGCATAATGCTATGCACTAAAACAAAGCCTAAATTGTCATGCCTATCAACATAAATTATATAGTCTGCATTAAAGTTATTATTAAAACTTAGTCTATCATGCCAAGCATTAAAAGTATAATTTGTATAAAAATCATTTTGTGTAAATTCAAACTCCCAAAGAAAGCGTATCTCTAAAAATGAAATAATTCCACTAATATATGTCGCAGATGGATTGGCACATCTAACCATCATTGTGTTTTGTCCTAATGATGGATTTAATAGATTTACCGCTATTCGTTGCTGTGTCCATGTATCTTGGACAAATACAAACCCTTTATCATCATGGCGGTCAATATATACAGCCTCTTGTCTGTTTCTGTCATCCCAATCCCACCAATCTATCTCATCCCCCCGAAAATTCACTCCAAATGTTCTATCAAACACGGTATAGTTTTTTTCTACTTCAAAACTCCAATATGCTATCCTTGCCCCTTTATAAATAACTCCATTTTCAAAACGCCATAGGTCATTTATAGTTGACACCCTAATTATATATTCTCCGCCCACTAAATTAAAATTTGAAAGCGGTATACTAACAATAGGCGTAGTCCAACCTACATAACCAAACTCACCTACAAATTCAAATCCTTCTCCATCACGCCTGTCAATATATACTCTATAAACAAACCTTGCTCTAGTTCCCCAATAAATTCTATTGTTGTCTAACAAGCTAAACTCTGCTTCCTCATTGACAAAATCTTGATTCTTAAACTCAAACTCAAAATATTGATAGTATATATGTCTTTTAATCACCCCATCCTCATAATTCCAAAAGCGACCTGAATAAAATTTAATTACATAATCTCTATTCTCTGACAAATCTAATTGGTCTAATATTATCCACGACCTGCCATCAAACAAAAGCTCAAAACCGTATTCATGGCAACCTATGTATGCTCTGTTTATCCAAATGCCACTCCAAGGAACGCCTCCTCCCCAAATTAATTGTCCTTCTGTTGTTATTGTAAATATCTCATCAGCTTCAATAGCCTCTAATAAGACATATTCAAACTCCCAATAGCCATAGCTAGAGACTAAAGAAAGCACCCCATCATCATATTGCCAAACAGTGCCTGACACAAACCTAACAGTATTTTTGCCCTCGCTAGGATTAAACGCACCCACACCTACGCCCATATTCCGTGCTATATTTCGCTCAAAAACAAACCCCTCTCCGTCGTGTCTATTAATATAAACCCTGTATCCTACATATTGTCTCAACCGTCCCCAAATTGTATTGCCGCCTTCTATATAAATTTCATCGGGATGATAAGCATCGCCTTGCACAAAATCAAATTCCCAAAAACCTGTGCTAATTCCCAAAGTAAGAATGCCGTTTATTTCTCTGTATTTAGCACCTGTAGATACTACTTTCAAGGTATAATATCCATCAATTAAACTCAAAGTATCAAGTGCAATATTGGTAAGTGCGTTGCGTTGAAACAACCACCAAAAGCCTTGCCCATCATGGCGGTCAATAAAAACATTATATGAACCACCCCACACATCACCTCTCCAAAACATAAAATTATTGTTGTTTGAAAGCGTAAAAGTATAGTCAGCCTCATAATCTTCATAAGTTTTTTCAAACTCAAAATAACCTGTGCTTATTCCAAAATATAAAGTGCCATTTTGATAGGTATAATTATTTTGAGTAGAAACTACTCTCATTATATTTGTTCCTACCTGTGGTTGCACGGCATTAAATCTAGCGCCACTTCCCGTAAATACATTTTCTATAAACTCAAAGCCTGTATTTGTTTGCATATAAATTGCATATTGCCAGCCTGCACTATCCCATAAAATCCTGCTGTTGCTTAAATCAAATGAAAACTCATAATCGGTTATATGGTTTTGCCTTTTATGTTCAAACTCCCAATATCCTTTTATGGTGGCATAAAAATCATTATAGCTTAACTTAACAGGATCTATAGACACAATACGGACAGAGTGCTTGCCCTCTGATAAATTAAAATTAGATATTCTAAATTCAGCCCAGCGAATAGTGTTTCCAACGAACTTAAAACCTTGCCCGCAATGCCTATCATGATATACTCTAAAAGTAAAAGGCGAAGTAAACCCTAATTCTTGCCAGCCCCAATCAACAAACCATCCGTCATGTGAAGAGCTAAGAGTGAAAACAAAAGGTAGAATAAGGTACTTAGAGCTGGGACATATGCAGTCGTATTCTAAGCAATCATCGCACTGTGTAGGTGTTGACGGGCAATCACAAGGATGCTTGTCGCAATCCTCACATGGAATAGTGATGGACGGACAATCACAAGGGTATTCCTCACACTCATCACATGGAGAAAGAATAGCCTGACAATCACAAGGAAATTCTCCACAATCCTCACATGGAGATGGAGAAGGAATAACCTGACAATCGCAAGGATACTCGCCGCAATCTTCACATGGAATAGTAACCACAGGACAAGTGCTTGGGTAATAACCGCACTCATCACAAAGCTTAGGATTGCAAGCACTAAGTGCAAAAACAGACAGTGCTATTGTTATTATTAAAATTGCCAGAAAAAATATTGTTGAGTGTTTTTTCATTTTTGACCCCTTGTTTTAGACAAATTATTAAATATTCTCGCCTATCAATATAGCATTTAACTAAACATTTTGCAACTAATTTGTTTGGAAATATACAAAAACACAAAAAATAACGAAAAGTAATTTTTGTAATTTTTAGAGTTAATTTTTAGTAGTTCCTAGTAGTGATTCTAGAAAAGTAGCAAGCAAAGAGAGTTTTGCGTAGGCACTTGATTAAAAGTCGCTTGCGAATGTATGTGGCGGCTTGGGCTAAATTATTACAAACAAAAAGAGTGTCACAAACGAAATTTGCAACGCTCTTTTTTCAAATAACAGTGGTTAAGTTTTGCTCCTTTTAATTGAATTTTTCACTCACACCCACAAAAGCAATATGTGTGAAACAACGCAAAAACACCTAAAAACACCCGCTTTTTGCCCAGTTTGCAGTTGCCAAAATTTAGTATTACCTAAAAACACACTGCATAAATTGTAAATCATGCGCCTTTACCGCTAACCCATCATCAAAAACTATTCGCAAAACCACCCCATAGGCTAATCTAAAAAACCAATCAAAAATCTACTAAAAATGAAACAACTTTCAAACCAAATTTACAATTATCAACCAAACAATCCACCCCTCGCAGACACCAAAATTGACGCCCTCTACTGCCGACTATCTCGTGATGATGACCACTACGGCGACAGCTCCAGCATCCAAACCCAAAAAGTCATGCTCCTAAACTATGCCACCCAAAACGGCTTAAACAACCCTGTTATCTTTGTTAATGATGGCTATACAGGCACAAATTTCAACCGCCCAGACTTCCAAAAACTCCTTGCACTGATTGACAAAAACCTCGTTCGCTCCCTCACAGTCAAAGACCTCTCACACTTTGGAAGAGATTATCTGCAAACAGGGCATTACATTGAAAATGTCTTTCCAGATAGCTCCGTCCGCTTTATCGCCATTGATGACAATGTGGACAGCAACAATGGCTATAATGAATTCATGCCGTTCCGCAACATTATGAATGGTATGCTAGAGATATTTCAAAAAAGATTAGAAGTGCTTATAAAGGGTATTAAAACAGTATGTCGGCAAATTCGCTCCGTTTGGATATCTTAAAGACCCCAACAATAAACACAAGCTAATCATTAATGAAACTTCTTGCCCCCATTGTCAAACGAATGTTTAGCCTAGCAAGTCAAGGCAAAACTGCTCATTATATTGCGATGCTGTTTAGACAAGAAAAGGTGGCTAATTCCAAAAATGCACATAACAAATGAATTTGGGACATGGGGTGGTGCTGAATTTAAGAAGCACCCATACTCATGGGCGTTGACCACAGTGAAAAGCATTTTGAGAAATAGGGTATACCTAGGACAT
>JGI24694J35173_10003190_pt1 | contig 12637 bp, 7 predicted proteins | sample TergutCo191P1_FD_35173 | JGI IMG/M metagenome (IMG submission 35173) | reverse complement strand
CCGACCAACCACCTCGACCTCGAGGCGATCACGGCTCTGAACGACGGCCTTGTTGCGTTTCCCGGGGTGATTCTTTTCAATTCGCACGACCATGAATTCATCAACTCTATCGCCAACCGCATAATCGAGATCCTGCCCCAGACGGGGGAGGGAGGGGGATGCATCGACCGCAGGATGCCCTTTGACGATTATCTTATGGACGCTTCGGTAAAGCAACTGCGAAGCGCGGCGTACAACCACACGGGTCGGTTGCGCATATAAAATAGGGCGAGGCAACTTGTTTGCCGCCAATGAGGAGAAACGCATGAGGAAAAAGGTTGTGGTAATTGGCGGCGGGATAGCCGGGCTTTCCGCCGGAGTGTATGCGCAAAAATGCGGGTTTGACGTTACCGTTTTGGAAAGCCACTCGATCGCTGGCGGCAACTGCACGTCGTGGAAACGCGGCGGCTATCTGTTCGAGGGCGGTATGCACTGGCTGACCGGTTCCGCCAAAAACGAGGCGATACACAAGCCGTGGCGGCACGTCGGCGCGCTGGATGACAGTGTCAACATCCATTACACCGAGCCGTTCATGGAGTTCGACCACAAAGGTACGTCCATTCGGTTTTACCGCGACGTTGATGCCACGGAACGGCACTTGCTGGAACTTTCGCCCAGCGACGCAAAGGAGATCAAGACTCTTTGCAAGAATATCCGCAAGGTAAAAAACCTCGCAATGCCGGTTGAGGATTTGCCAAGGGTCAAAGCGACGAAAAAGAACCGCCCACCGCTGTCCCTGCTGTTTGCCGCCATATCGACCATGTGCGTGATGCGGGCATATTCGAAAATCTCCGTGGAGCAATACATCAACAGGTTTTCCCACGAAGGGATACGCGAAATGCTGCGTTGCTTTATTGGCGGGAAAATGGGCGTTTTCCCGTTGTTTTTCACAATGGGTTCCTTGGCTAGGGGCGACGGCGGTTTTCCCGAGGGCGGCTCGCTGCCGTTTGTCAAAAGGATCGTCAAAACCTTTGCCGACCTTGGCGGCGAACTGCTCTGTAACACTCGAGCCGACCGCGTGGTCGTCGAGGGCGGGAAAGCCGTGGCGGTCATGGCAGGGGGCAAACGCCTGCCCGCCGATGCCGTCATCGTCGCCGCGGACACCATGGCAATCGATCACCTGTTCGACGTTCCGCCCAAAGCCTCTTGGCTTGACGAAATGCGCGCGGAAACCGGGCCGGTTACGTGCACGTTCGTTTCGCTCGGCATAAACGCCGACCTGAAAAAATACCCGGAATGCTACATCTTTAAACTCGAACAACCGATCAAGCTGGCGGATCAAACCTACGAATTCCTGAACGTGAACAATTACGCCAAGGATCCCGCCTATTCCCCCGCGGGCAAAACCGCTATGACGATTCACCTAAACGGCGACACCTACGACTTCTGGAAAAAGGCCAAAGAAGAAAACCGGTACGCGCAGGAGAAACAGGCAATTGCCGACAAGGTAATCGCGGCGATAAACGCCCAAATCCCCGAGACGCAAGGGCAAATCGAGGTTTGCGACATTGCAACGCCGCTGACATACGAACGTTACTGCGGCAACTGGAAAGGTTCATGGATGAGCGAGATGAGGGCAGGCATGAAAATGAAAACATACCCTTCCGCGGTCAAAGGGCTTGATAGGGTCTATTTTGCGGGGCAGCGTTTGATGCCGCCTGGCGGGCTTCCCGCCGCGCTCATGACCGGGCGCATAGCCGTGCAGCACTTTTGCCGCGACACGGGCACGGTGTTTGTCAGCGAGGGGTCTTAATGGACAATTGACCTTGTTTCCCGTAAAGCGTAGTATTGGAAAACAAGGGGTTGTCATGTTTGTCAAAAGAGCGAGTTTTCTGCCTTATCGAGGTTTTCCATTGGCTTTTTGCGGCGACGTGCATGGATAATGACAGCGAACAAGCCGTATAACCCCTCCGGAGCGCATTCCGCCGCCGATCGCTTGGGCACCGAGCCCGTAGGCAAGCTCCTTCTGCGTTTTTCCATTCCCGCCATAACCGGAATGTTGGTCAGCGCGCTGTACAGCGTCGTCGATCGCATCTTTATAGGGCAGGCCGTGGGCGAGATGGCTCTTGGCGGCCTATCGCTGGTGCTGCCATTAATGACCGTTTCGCTGGCCTTTGCCATGCTTTTCGGCATAGGCGCGGCGAACATGATTTCCATGCGGTTGGGTCAGGGGCGAAAGCAGGATGCGGAAAACGCGCTGGCTCATTGTTTCTTCCTTCTTCTTGGCACCGGTATTCTGATTACGGTTCTGGGCATCATCTTTCTTGAGCCGATTCTTTCACTAATGGGCGCGCCGGAAGGCAGCGAGGCCTTGGGTTATGCCCGCGGGTATTTCCGCGTCATTCTGTTTGCATCGGTGTTTGGCCTGCTGGCCTTTGGCCTTTCCCATTGCACTAGGGCGCAGGGTTTTCCAATCATAACAATGATTGCCCTGCTTATTGGCGCGGTTCTTAACATCGTTTTTGACGCGCTTTTTATTTTGGTTTTTGATTGGGGCGTTGAGGGCGCGGGCTGGGCGACGGTTGTCGCCCAAGGCGTTTCGATGGTGTGGATAATGAGGTTCTGCTTGGGGAAAAGGGCGGGGGTCAGGCTGAATCTGAAAACGTTCAGGCCGTCTTTGGCTATCGTATTGCAGATCGTGTCGTTTGGTTCCGCGCATTTTCTGTTTCAGATTACGATGTCCGCCGTGCAGCTTTTGTACAACCTTAGCATGGGCTGGTACGGCGCGGCCGCCCTTGGGGTCGCAAACGGCGGCGACATCGCCCTTGCGGGGCAAAACATTGTCGGCGTTATTCATCTTCTTATTCTTATGCCGATTTTTGGGATCAACCAAGGGGCGCAGCCTTTGCTTGGGTACAATTATGGAGCCAAGAAGTTCGACCGCGTTCTGCGCACCTACCTGTTGGCCATTGCCGCCGGCACGGTGGTTTGCACCGTTGGGTTTATCGTGACAATGCTATTNCCGTCGCAGCTTGTGGGAATGTTCGTGTCGAACGGCGATCCCGTGCTGATGTATTTCGCCCCGCGCTCCATGCGGATCATGTTCCTGCTGTTGCCGGCGGCGGCGTTCCANATAATATCGACNACATTTTTCGTGGTGACGGGTCGCCCGAAAATATCGATTTTTNTGGCGTTGTTGCGCCAGTGCCTGATTCTTGTCCCCCTTATATTCGTCTTTGGCAGGGTCTGGGGTCTGTGGGGGGTTATCGTGGCCGCGCCGGTTTCCGATGCGCTTGCGCTTTTTATTACCGGCACGATGATATTTTTTGAATTACGCAAACTAAGAAACGCAAAGGAGCAAACGACATGAACGTAAAGTACAGGAGCGTCATTTTTGACTGCGACGGCACGCTGATTGACACGCTGGAGGATATTGCCGCTGCGATGAACCAAGCCCTTGATATGCATGGCTTTCCCGCCTTGCAAACGGAGGAATACCGCGACAAGGTGGGCTGGGGCATCGTAAAGACCGCGGCTCTTGCCCTGCCGGAAGGATNGCGTACCGACGAAAACGCCCAAAAAGTCGGAAGCTGNGCCGCAAANTTAATGGAAGAACAACCCGCGGAACAAAGCCTTTCCAANGCCTACCCCGGCGTTCGGGAACTGCTTGCCGAACTTCAATCCAGAAAAATAAAAATCGCCGTGCTTAGCAACAAAGTCGATGCGACTTTGCGCCGCGTCATGCACGACTTTTTTTCGCCGATTGTCTTTGACGCAATCTGCGGCCTGCGCCCCGGCGTTGCCCCNAAACCCGACCCNGCGGCGGCTTGGGAGATGCTTGCCGAGATGGGGAAAAACCCGCACGAGACGGTTTTCGTGGGCGATTCCGAAATAGACATAGAAACGGCGCTAAACTCCGGGTGCTTTCCGCTGGGCGTTACTTGGGGCTTTCGCTCCCGGGACACGCTGCAAAAGGCCGGCGCGGCGCAGATAATCGACAAGCCGGAAGAGATTTGGGAGCTTTTAGGAAAATGATTAGGTACTCGCCACCCCCTCGGGGGTGTGGCGAGTCCTTTGCCTGTATCGAGTGCCAGTCTTAACCCTCCTTGTGTGCCCGCAAATGGTATATTATTACGGCCGCAAGGCATATTAACAGAATAACCTTCCCAGAAAAACATATTTTTCGTTGCGTGCTGATTCCCTTCGTGTTAACGTTTATACGTTCCATGCGCGCGGTTTGTTAGTACTTTTTTCTCGTTGGGAGACAAGGGGAAAGTCATATCAGGAGGAGGGAGGAGTGGTGTTATGAGAAAACCATTGTTGTGGATTCGAGGTTTCAAGGTTTTTGTTGCGGCGATGCTTGCGCTGGGTATTTTTGTTTTGAGCGGCTGCGATCGCAGGGACGGCGTTCCTACGCTAATCTGGTGGCAAATAGGCACCCGCCAAATGAACTTTACGCAAGACCAAAGGGTAATAAGCGACTACGTGTATTCGCAAATAGGCGTGCGCGTCGAATTCAGAATTGCCGGATGGGCCGAGTCCACGGCGCGTTTTAACACGCTGATCAACGCGGGCGAATATTTCGACATTCTCTTTACCGATGCGACCAACTACAACCATTTCGCCGCCCTAGGTGCCTTTGCGGATATTACGGATCTCGTTCCGGAGGTTGCGCCAGAACTGTGGGAACTGGTTCCGGACGTGCTGTGGGACGGCGTAAGGATCAACGGCAGGGTTCTATCGGTGCCCACCTTCAAGGACTCGTCGATAACCGGCTTTTATTTCTGGGACAGAGACTTTGTCGAAAGGTACGACATCGATCTGACCCGCACAGGCTGGTCGCATCTAGATGAAGTATTTCGCAGGGTTCAGGCCGGGGAGGGGCCGCGGTTCTACCCGCTATCCCTGTCAAGGGCAAGCAACACATGGCTTTTCAATTACTACGATTGTCTTTTGGCAAATTTTCCGCCCATTGGAGTGCGCATAGACGACCACGATCGGCGGGTGGTGCTAACCCTTGAGCAGCCAGACATACTGGAAGCGCTCAGGTATTTCCATTCATGGTTCCGCGACGGCATAATCAACCCCGACGCAAACCTGATACACGAGACCCCCCGGGGGGTCATGTTCATGATGGCGCAGGCTTGGCCTTCGGTTGCGCCCCTCTTCGCCGCAATGGAAGGCGTGGAATATTTCGAGCCGGTGCGGTTCTTCGGCCCGCTCTATACCACGGCATCGATTCAAGGATCCATGAATGCGATAAGCGTTAACTCTAGGCACAAGGAGGATGCCCTGCGTCTTTTGCAGTTGGTCAACACCAGCACGACGCTTAGGGATATGCTTGCCTATGGCATCGAGGGCAAGCACTTCAACTACGTTTACATCGAAGGCAGAGGCAGGGCTGTGCACCAGTTCAACCCGAACTGGTCGCTGACGAATTTTCAGCAAGGCAACTACTTCATAATAACCCCGCAGGACACGGTTCCCGCCACCTACTGGGAGGAGGTGCGGCACCAGAACGAGATTGCGGAGCCTTCCGTGATGATGGGCTTTATGATGAACTTGGAGCCGGTGATGATAGAGCTGACCAACGCAAGGATCATTTGGGAGAGGCACGCCACCGACCTGATTGTGGGGGCGGCCAACCCGGACGTGCTTCTGCCAAGGATTATCGATGACTTGAGGGCGGTTGGTCTTGACAGGATAATGGCGGAAGCCCAGCGGCAGGTGGACGTGTTTTACGGGGTGCAAAGATGAGGTTTTGACTTTGTTGTTTCCCGGCAACAAGTGATGAAAAATTACCTCCCCCCTCCGCTGCTTGTTGCGAGAAAGAAATTGCGCTGTGCGCATAATTATTTATGGAGGAGTTGCAATGAGAAAAAAAGTTGTGCTGTTACCGGTTTTATTGGCCGCCTTCCTTGTGCCAGTATATGCGCAGGTATTCGGAGACGTGGATCACGATGCCGAGGATGTTGTCATAGGTATTGACTATGACCGCGGCTTTACCGCCCAGATCGAGATCAGGTCGAACCTGTTTCAAGTGACCGACGTAAAGTTTTCCGATGCGGAGGAACGCGACAGGCGTACCGACCACACGCTGATCAACAATTTCCCGTTCGGCGGTACCAACATATTGGACGGAACCACCGTGCGTTTTGGCTACAGTACTGATCGGTTCGGCGGAGCTTTCTCTCTGAATCATGAAGGGCTTAGCGGCATAAGGGCATGGGTCAGTTTTTTGGACGGCAGGCTCAGGATAAGCGGGGGCAACGACATAGGGTATTCTTTTGCGAACACGCAGGGCGCCCCGGCCGGCCTGCGCATTTACGATGACCATGTCCGCAATGTCGGGGAGGGGGAGGCGGAAAACCCGACGGTGGACAGCAACAAGACTCCCGATGACATTACGGGCGGCAGCGGCATCCTGCTGGAAATAATGCTTGACCCCGTAACGATAGCCATTGCCGCCGGCGGAAACCTTGCCGACCACGGAAGGGTTCTAATGGTTGGCTCCGGCGTATGGACGCAGGAAGCCGTCTTTGGGCACACCGTCCGTTATGGCATTAACATAGGCAGCGCGATCGGCGACATTGCTAGGGTAAACGCTGCGTATATTTTCGAGTCGGAAAAAAACCAGTCCCAGTTCACGTTCAATCACGCGCTGGGCGATATAGTCGCCACGCGAGCCGATGCGCATATCATGACACATCAGTTTGGCCTCTTCGGTAGCGTGTATCCCTTTCTGGACGACACCTTGGGCATCACCGTCGGCTATGTCGGCGTTCTTGTGCGGTACCTCGATGAGTTCATGGTGGATTTCGAGACCGTCATGCCCACGGTGCTTAAGCACGGCATCAACCTTGCCGCAAGGTACAGGGTGGGGGAGCTCACCATAAGAACCGACCACAACTACAGTTTTTGGGCGGACAGGAACTACCGCATCTTTAACCTGCACAGGCCGCACGTTACCTTGTCCGACTGGGGGCTTGCGTCTAGGGGAACCATTGCCGACAGCTTTGCTGATGTGAATCACAGCTTTATCTGGAACGGCCTTGGCGTTTCCTACAGGTTCACCGACACGTTTTACGGCAGCGTATCCGCCCGCAACCTGCTTCGCATAGACGAGACGCCGCAGTTCAGAATGCTCAACAACTATTTCGCCGTGGAGCTGCGCTCAACCTTCAACTTTGGCTCCTCGATCGAGGCGTTTGTCGGGCTTGTGTTCGACTACACGGTGCGCAGCACCTCCGCGGAACTGTCCGATCGGGTGGGCGAGTTTCCGCCCGCTTTTGACGCAAGAGACACCCGCGACACAAGAATGATGGTGCAGATTCCCATGGGGCTTACCGTAAGGTTGCAGCGGGATTTGCGCAACGGCGAGTGATTTTTGGTTTAATACCCGGAGTGGATGCTCCGGGATTAAAATACGCGATTGCGAATATTTTTTAGGAGGAAAAGATGAGTGCTGGAAACGGAAGGCGAAAAAACAACTTTTCGCTGCTTGGTATGGGAGCATCCGCGATTGCTGTCGTGGCGTTCCTGCTACTATCGGGATGCCCGACGGATTATCGGGACTGGGTACCGCCCCCGCCTCCGGAGGGGGGACTAGGGGCTCTGCCAGCCACGCCGATCATAACCGATAATCAACAGGGATTTGCTTTTAGGGAAGGTGTGGATATGACAGATCAGAGCGAGATCGCCCGCATCATGACCGCCGAAAACTACGAGGACTATACCGTCCCGGTCATTTCGCTTACTTGGACCGGGGGCAACACGGATTACTTCAATATCTACTGGTCGCTGACACCGCGGTGGCCGGGGCTGGATCTTGAGCCTCCCCAAATTACCGGCGTGCGAGACACCGTGTATTTTATAAGGGAAGGGCTGCTTCCGCAGACCCAGTACTTCGTCTGGGTGGAGGCGGTCAATGCCAACGGAACCTCGCTTAGCGCCCCGTTTGATCGGTCAACCATGAAAGCCTTTCCCCACCATAGCGATGGCGGCATTGAGCGCGGGGATTATGCCCGGGGTATTCAGATTGAGCCCGCAGGCGGGCAGCTTACGATATGGTGGGATCTGGCTCACCGCATAGGCTGGCACGAGATTTATTTCATCAGAACGCAGGACATAGATCCGGATTGGGAGACTTTCCCGTTCATAGAGGAAAGCTGGGGTGAAGGCGATTTTGGCGGCCCGCTTGTGCCTTACCAGACCATAACTTCCTCGAGGTTCCCGCAATGGTTCGTGGACAACCTTATTCCTTGGGATGACGTAAACGGGGAAAGGGGAACCCCCGGCGTGCCGATTCGGCATTTCAGAAATCACGTTACCATTACCGGGCTTCAGAACGGCGTGGAATACGAAGTGTGGATCCGCGTGCCGAACGTGCAGGGCGAGCGCGGCTTCAGCCGCATCCGCGGGACTCCCGGGGGGGTCGTCCTTCCTGCGCCCCGAAGCATAATGGTGACGGCTCCCCAAGGCACCACCCGGAATCTTGAGGTAAGCTGGAACCCGGTCGCCGGGGCGCAGGCTTATCGTATCTACTATAGCGCCTTTAACGAAGAACCCGGCCCGCGCTCTCCTTTCCAAAGGATAGCCACGCAGAACAACAACACTGGCAGGCAGGGCGGCATGGTGCTTGGCCTTCTGCCGGGCACCCAGTACTTTATCTGGGTTACGGCGGAGCAGGGCGGAGCGCGCGGAGCGTTTAGCGACGTGCTTACAGGAACCACCGGCCTGCCCACCACCGGGCAAATGCGCCCAAGGCTGGATGTCAACGGACACCGGATAACGACGCTACTGTATGTCGAGGTGAACGATAACAACATACTTAACGCCGGCGACTACATTCTGGAAGACGGAACCTTCCTGTGGGATTACGTTGTTATTTTTGCCGCGAACCTTAGACAGAGGGACTGCTCGCCGGAGGCGCACATTCATGGCTGCGATCGAAGCGGCATCCACGTGCACTTTAACGAGAACGTGCGGCACATCATGACTAACTACAGCACCTTTATTCGGCCGCTGCAGGAAAAGGGAATCAGGGTAAAGCTGGGTCTCTTGGGCGACTGGGATGGGGTCGGATTTGGCAGCCTGAGCGCGGAAGAGATCGAGATATTGGCAAGGGACATTGCCGAGATCATGGAACGCTACGATCTTGACGGCGTTGACTTTGACGACGAATGGGCGAACGATATGCGGTTTGGCGGGTTTGGCTCGGTTGCCGAATGGCAGAACGCCGAGGGTGGCCAAGTTAGTGCGACCGCGGTGTATCCGCAACACGCTTTCGGCTGGCCTTTCGGCGTGACCGTGTTCCGGGATCCAACGCTGGGAATTCATTCTGGCAACGTGAGGTCAGGTGCCGGGGCAAACCCCGGGGCGAGCTTGTTGAACGAGATGTGGTGGCAGGGCGGAAGAAACCTTTACATGATGCTGCGGGCGACCAGAGATGCTTTCAACGCGCTGGAACCGCGACTCCCGGTTAGGCCGCAGGACATCGCGTATCAGGAAGGCGTTAGGCGGCTCACGATATCCCTCTATGAATTCAACAAGGCTCGCTGGATAACCCCGGCGAGTGCCGACAGGGACGGCGTGATCGGCAACGAAGGGCCTACCCTGACTAACCACATCTGGGACGCGGACAGCGAGTCATGGTGGTGGGAAGGCGGCAACGTGGGCGGAGTTAACATAAGAGCGACTCCGGAATCCCTTGCGGAGATCATCGATTTCGCCATGCAGCCTTGGTACAACCAGTGGCACTGGGACAGCCCTAACCGGCTGCCGCGCACCATATTCTCGCCCCTTGCCATTGACATAAGCGGCCACGCCTATGCCGGGCAGGACAACTCGCCCAACCCGACATTCCCGGGGAGGGAGGGCCCCGGTCGCCCGCTGTCCATACAGACGGTGGCGAACAGGTTCCGGGCGGTTTCCGATGCCGCGGCCGGCCTTAGCCCCGGGGAGTCCCCTTACGTGGGGCAGTACATACCCAATGCGCCGATTGGCGGCGATCCGTACGGAATGATGTTCTTCTTCAACCTTCGGCCGGCCTCATGCTTCTTAGCGAGGTTCCGGAGGGCCCAGCTATCCGGACAGTGGAAGAGTATCTGTCGTACCTGACCATGACAGTCTTTGGCCAGCGGACGATTCTTACCGTCGGTGGCGGGGATCGTCCCAAGGGCTTCTAAGCTCAATGCCCGGCGTCCGATTCCGGATGCCGGGCTGTTGTCGAGGATATGGAGGTATAGATGAAGAGTAACACGTTGCTGAAACGCAATGCGCCGCGGGCTTTAACGGCTTTGGCGTTAGGGATTGCCGGGCTTGTCCTTGCTCTGGCCTGTCAGATGCCGGAGACGGGCATAAACCCGATCGGGGCGATTCCCGGCGTTCCCAGAAAGCAGCTTGCGACTACCATGGTGCCGCCGCATGACCGCAACCCGCATTTCGTGTGGACGGCTCTTCACGTTGACGTGGAGCGTTACAACCCGCTGAATGCGAAGGATTTTTTCTTTGAGGGTCGGCACCCGGACGGATCAACCTACCAGATCCCGTTTTTTGAGCACGTGATTCTTGGCTACGCGTACCTCGACAGGGATGCGCGGGGATATGCGGCGCTACGGTTGACCCCATCCCTGCAATATGTCCTTGACAACAGCAGAACCTATATATGGCCCCTGACGTTAAGCGGCATAAAGGTCTTGATCGAGGTTCGCAGCGGTCGTTTTGCGGACAGCGAGGAGGGGAGGGGTATAGGGCTTGGAACCCTCGATATGCCGGCGGTAAACCAGTTCATTCATCAATTTAGCGTGCTGGTTGACAGGTTCGGAATCGACGGTTTCGAGTTCAACGACATAGGGGGGGGGTACAGATCGCTGCCGCCGCATACGCAGCACCTGACAAGGTTCGGAAGCGATCAACCCATGTATCCCCCCGAGATGTTTCAGGATGATGACGGCAACGAGCTTTCCCCCGAGGAAATCAAGGAAATCCTCTGGATGGAAGGCGGCCAGAATCTTACCGACATGATGATCTATGTCAACGAGCATCTAAGGTTCAGGCAGAGGGTGGTGGCGGATTTCGGGAGCGCGGGCAACGATAACAATTATATCGAGACGGTGCGCACTCTTTTGGTTCGCAACACCAACCACGGCGGGCGTATGCCCACGATGGTGCGTCCGGCGTTTACGCCGGATGCCTACACGGGAGCGACTCCCTATGTCCTGCAAAACCTTGTGGCCGTTGTCAACGATGCTCGCAACGAGATGATCGGGACAGCCCCCAACTTTCCGTTTTTGATGATGTGGGATTCGGTCAGGCTGCAGATGATGTCGCAGCCGCTGGGGGATTTCGCCCCGCTTGTCATAGACCTGTCCGTGCGCGACCGTATGTCCGCGACGGAAGCGGGAGCTCTGGCCAGATTGTTTGCGGGAACCTTTCAGATTCCGAACAGGTTTGGCACGCTNTATTTGAGCAACCTGCCGACGAGCGAGGAAGACCCCGATATCGCAGAGTTTTTGTCGGCCTTTGCGGTTCCTATCTTTGCCCGAAACGTGCGCCTGCACGATGGCGGGGGGAATCATCCAAGGCCGCAGTGGTAGACCACCAAAAAATATGAAGGAGAACAACGAATGGCAAAGATTTTTAAAACACTGTCCGCGCTGGCGGTGATAGGCTTGGGACTCGCGGCATTGACCGGCTGTCCCAACGTGGTCGAAAACAGACCCGTGATAACGGTGACTCCCGGGAACAACACCGCCGTAGGCGGCGACGATCCCTTGGTATTGGTGGCGGTCGTTCAGGGAGTCCCCCCCGGCGTTGATGCCAGCATCGTCTGGTCGATTGTCGAGCAGGGCACGCACGGCGGCACCTACCTAAACGAAGGCGTGCTCAACGGGGTCATCCTTACGGTGTCGCCCTTCGAAAGGCACCCGCAGCTTACCGTGCGGGCAACCTTGGTAGCCGATGCCGCGATATATGGGCAGGCCACGGTTGACGTCGTGCTATCCGATCCGATCATAACCGGACTGACGTTGACCGCGGCAAGCACAACCGGCGTAAGGGGAAGCTCCGTGCTGTTTTCCGCCACTGTCGAGGGGTTGCACAGCCCGCCGCCATTCATGGACTGGGAACTTGTCGGTACCGGCCACCACGCGGATACCCGCATCGAAGGCGGCGTTCTTACGATAGCCGCCGCCGAGACGCTTACCAGCATCACGGTGCGCGCAACCTCGCAGTTTGACAACAGATTCTACGCCGAGGATAGCGTTGACATTCATGACTTGGTAAGTCGTGTTGCCTCGGTGTCGGCCGGCGGCAGCCACACCGTGATCGTCGGCGAGGACGGCTCGCTTTGGGGTTGGGGAAACAACGAATTCGGGCAGGTTGGCGACGGCACGTTTGGCAACGATCGTCTCAACTTTACTAGGATAGGCGCGCATAGCGACTGGGTGTCGGTGTCCGCGGGTAACGAGCACACGATGGGTATCAGGGAGGGCGGCTCGCTTTGGGCTTGGGGGAACAACGCCCACGGAAGAACCGGTCTGGGAACGGATGCCGGGAACACCTTTGTCCCAACCCGGGTTGGGACGGATACTTGGACTGCCGTGTCCGCGGGCGAGTCCCATACCCTAGCCATCAGATCCGACGGCTCGCTTTGGGC
>JGI24694J35173_10003178_pt1 | contig 12670 bp, 6 predicted proteins | sample TergutCo191P1_FD_35173 | JGI IMG/M metagenome (IMG submission 35173) | reverse complement strand
CGAGCAAAGACAATCTTCAGGCAGCCATAAACGGGGAGTCGTACGAAAACTCCGAAATGTATCCTTCGTTTGCCAAGGCCGCAAGGGAAGAAGGATTTGAATCTATAGCAAAACTGTTTGATCAAGTTTCAGGCATTGAAAAATCCCATGCGGATTACTTCAAAATCCTGCTGGAAAGGCTCGGATCCTCTGCCGTTGTTTCAGCCGTTTCCAGGGACAAGTGGAAGTGCGACAAGTGCGGATTTCTTACATCCTCAAACGGCACGCCCGCGAACTGCCCGGTCTGCAGCGCCCAGGGCTTTAAACTGTTTTAGTTAATGACGTTGCCCTCTGCAGTTAAAGCGCGGCCATTGGGGCGGTTGCTGCCGGGGGCATACGCAAATATTTCAACAATATCACTCTTTGGTGATCTTTTCCCCGTAAAAAAATCATCCAATAGTGACTTTTCAGCAGTTTTCGTTTTGCCGTGCGATTTCATGTTTTTTACCCGCAAACTATTACGAATAAAGAATTTATAACCACGAACAGCACGAACACTCACGAAAAATGAAAAGCTGGCAAATTACAAGTTTGTGTGGTTCGTGGTAGATCCAATAATTGAGGCTAAGTCGAGAACTGCTGGTGACTTTTTCGACATTTTGCACTATATTATAACATGGATATAGTATCGTTCTGGGAAAGGGTAAAGTACCTCATTAAAACGCATAAAACAACTCAGCCAAAGATTGCCGAATTAATCGGCATGCCCCCGGGAACATTTCGAAACTGGATATACCATAACCGCATACCGGACGTGGAAACCGCCTGTGATCTGGCGGCGATCCTGGGGGTAACGGTAGACTTTCTTGTGTATGGAAAAGAGCGGGACATGGTCGAAGAGCGCAACAGCCGCCTTTTGGAACGAAAAACCGCGGCAGCCACGATTAACAGGATGGCAAAGATTATCGTGCGGCAGAGTAAACAAATATAGCCTTTTCCCGCCGCTTTTCCAAAAACACCATTTCTATTGTTTGCACGGATCTTTTCTACTATAGTTAAAATGTAGATGATAAAAAAACTCTTGCCCATTGCCGGATTGCTTATCTTTCTCTCCACGGGATTGTGGGGGCAAGCCTATACATGGACGGGCGCTGTCAGCGATGTGTGGGCGGATGGTGCCAACTGGGCAGGGGGGACTGTTCCCGATAACAATGTCCCCCATGAGCTGGAAATTGCCGCCACCATGTTCGATCCCGATCCGGGCGAGGTTCCTTCCCCCCTTAACATCACAAGAATCATTATGACATCCGGCGCTTTTATTGTGCCGCAAAGTCCGGCTTTGGATGCCATNCGGATAGACGGCGGAACTCTGGCCATTGGCAGTTTACTGTCAGTATCGGATGTAATGATGACAGGCGGTCTGCTTGATACAAACAATGATCTAACCGCACGTAACATCACAATTGCCGATGCCGCTGTACTGACCGGAACTATTTATTTTTCTGGCGGCGGGAGTTTCAGTATCAATGGTGATGCATTGATCAGCGGTGTTACGATAGATACCGGGGACTTAAATTTTGAAAGCAGGGATGTCCGCGTTACGCAGGGCGGCGCTGCCGGAAGTGTCAGCCTGGGCAGTAATGGTGGTACGGGGCGCACGTATTTGACCATCAATGGAGGAGGGACGCTTGATGCCGGCGCGGGAGGATGGGTATTCGCGGAGGTAACAATCAATGCGAATGTTGTTATGGTTTCCGATCTGCGTGCGGAGGAATTAACTGTCATCCCCGGCGCGGCACTGGTTTTGGGTGCCAACACTCTTGCGGCATATACCGCTTTGACCAACAGCGGGACATTAAGTCTGGAAGGGAACCTGTTCCAATTGCTGCCGCAGGGAATGCATACGAGCATTGGGGGAAGTGTCGTGTTTACCGGCGGGGGGCAGACGCTTGCCGGGATAACGAATTTCACCAATGTAACCATAAGTGCCGGGATCAGGGATTTGGCCGGAGATATTACGGTAACGGGGGAGCTGACGATTTCTGGCGGCGGGACTTTAAATGCCGGAAGTCATACGATATTTTTAAACGGGGGAACGTGGAACAGGGCAGGGATTTTTAATCCGGGGATCGGTACGGTTAATGTCACAAACGCTGTCATAAACAATAACAATACCTTTTATGATGTAAACGGCTCCGGAACAGTGCGCTTTGCCAACGGCAGTACGCAGACAATACTTGGCAGGCTGGACGCATCGGGGGCATCTTTAACAGCCGTAAACCCCGCCGGGCCGCACTGGAATCTTTACGGTCTTGGGGCGGCGAATTTTATCGCTACTCCTTCCACGAGCATAAGCTGGTGTAACTCGTCCATTTTCCTTAACCGGACAAGAGGCAATCCCATTGACGGCGGCAACAATATCTGGGTGTTTGCCGGAGAAACATTCACCTGGACAGGTGCTGCTGCCAGCGCGAACTGGAACGCGCCCGCCAACTGGCTGGTTTCTCCGGGCGGCGGCAGATATCCGCCGCCGGAAAATGATCCCACTTCTACCATAATTATTAACCAGGCCGCGCATCAGCCTGTGCTTGATCAGGATTTTGTCTGCGGTGCATTAACCATTGCTCTAGGCGCGGAACTCAATTTTAATCCGGCGGTGAACAATGTGACGGTACAGGGAACATTGACCAACGCCGGAACCCTGAACCTCCGCGGCATGTACCTTGCCGTGAATGGGCTTGTCAATACGCACGGCACGATACTGCTTTATGGTATTCAGTCTCAGGTAAGCGTAAATGGCGCTCCACCCGGCGGTATAGGCGGGACGATTCATTATTTCGGCAGTGTTCCGGGCGGGAACCGCTGGGTCTTTGGGGATGCGTACGAAAACCTGACCATTGCGGGCACGGCTGCGATGTCCCCGGGCGGGGATATTACAGTAAGCACACGGGCGGAAATCAATTCAGCCGTTAGCGCGGCTTCGATAGCGGTAAACGGAAGCACTTATATTAACAGCGCGGCGATAGTCACAAGCGGGCCGCAGACGTATGGCGGGCCGGTACGGCTTGGGGGGCTTGTAACGCTTGACGCCGGTGCGAGCCTTGTTCGTTTTGCGGGCACGGTCAACAGTTCTGCCGGAGCGCCCGCTGAACTGCATGTACCCAACGCTGCCGGGGCGCTTCGTTTTGAGGCACTGGTTGGGGGGATTGCCCCGCTTGTTCTAATTGACGCGGCCGCAGATGTTTTCATTGGCGCGGATATCACGACCGGCGGCTTGCAGAGCTATGCCGGAACAGTAACACTGGGCGGAGGCGGAAGGCGAATACTGACAGGAACACAGATAACGCTGACGGGTTTAATTGGCAGCAATCATTCCCTGGATATAAATGGAAACGCTGTGTTTAACGCTTCCATTGACGACATTGGCGGCAGCCTTGTTAATTTAAGCGTGAGCGGGACGGCTTTTATAAACGCTGACATAAGCACAGCCGGCTGGCAGATGTATGGGGCGCTTGCACTGGGCGGGAGTTCGCCGCGTGAGCTGAGCGGAGCGGGAACGCTGACGCTTGGTACAGGAAGCGGACGTATCGCAGGAAATGACACAGCTTTAACGCTGAACGGGGATGCGGTATTAAACGGCACCAGCAGCGCGTTGGGCGTACTGGCGGTTAACGGGCACGCGGTTTTTCAGGGAGCGTTTTTGCACGCGGCATCGGTGAGTGTGAGCGGGGAGAGCGCCATACGTTTTGGCATTGTTACAAACGGGCCGCAGGAGTATGCGGACACTGTGACACTCGCCGGCAATGTTACGCTTGACTCCGGTAACGGCGAAATCAGACTGGCGGCGGTAACGTATTCGGCGGCGGGGAATTTCAGGATAGAAAACGGGACAGGGACGCTGACTCTGGGCGGGGATGCTGTCATAGGCGGATCATTTATTCAGGAGGGAACGGGAGATGTCATTGTTCATGGAAACATTGCAAGCACAAATGCAGACATATTTTTCGCAGCTCCTGTTCAATTGCAATCCGGCGGCCTTGGCATTAACAGCGGCAGCGGCGCGGGTGCCGTCACTTTTGCTGATACCCTGGGCGGCCTTGTTCCGGGGTTTGATTTTACGATAAGCGCCGGTACGGGCAGCATCACGTTTGGCGGCCCTGTGGGAAGCGCCGCAAGTCCGCTCGGGGAACTCGCCCTGATAAACGCTTCGCTTGTTCATGTGAACGCGGATGTTTTTGCCGCTTTGCTGATATTTGACGGCGGCCCTAACCAGAGGGCGGCACAGAATGACTCTGCTGCCCGTTTGGGTAATGTCAGGATAAACAACGGGACTGTTCTGACTCTTGCCGGAAATATCACACAACGGAGCGGCAGCAGCCTTGGCATTGGTCAGGGCATTTCGGGGAGGCTTGTCGCCGTCGGTTTTTCCTGGCAGATTGGCCCGGGCGGGGCGGCCAATACCTTTACGGTAAATAACGGCGAGCTTTTTTTCGGTTCCGGAAGCGAACTTCATGCCGGGGGCTTTTTTGTTCCTTCGGCATCGCCGCCGTCGGCAGCACCGGCTTTCGGCATCACCTTTGGCGGGCCTGCCGCGGTTTATGTTTCCGGAAATGTAAACATAGGCAGCAATGTGAATCTTGATAATGGTTTTTACACGCACACCGCCAATGATGAGCTGAATATCTTCACCCTTGTAATGAACGGGAACGGAACGATCACAAGCGGCACCGGCGCGGCTATAGGCTCGCTCCGTCTTACGGCGGGCGCTGATGTGGTAATAGCGACTGACATTGAAATCCGGGGGGATGTGCTTATTGAGCCGGGCACGAGATTGCAGGCCGGCCTTAACCCCGCCGACAGCCGCAGAATCCACGTAAGCGGTTACGATAACCCGCTTGGCGCAGAGGGCCCCGGGGCCAGGTGGTTCCAGACTGCGGGTTTAAATACCTCAAGCGGGCCGGGCGGCGTTTTTGTGCCAAACAGCAGTACCGTTGAATTTGGCCGGCAGACAGATGATCCCGGCGCGGGGCGGACATTCCAAATTGCCGGTGATACAACGTGGCACATACTGGCCTGTCACGAGCCGCTTGCGAATATGCTTTTTTCAAATCATCCGCATACCCACAATGTCAGAAGCGTATTCAGGATCGAGCCCCGGCGCGCTGACGGCAGCATTGACGACACGTTTGCGCCTAACGGAAGAATGATCAGGCTTTCGCGGCTGACAGATACAGGGCTCGTACCGTTTCCCCACGGATACCGGCCGTATGTCCCCCCGGCAGTTCCCAATTCTGATTTCTGGTATTTTTATCTGTCCTCCGGCGCAGAACTGCACTTGAATTATGTGTACATCACTTACAGTTTTTCACGAAGGCGTATTCCCCTTCCTCTCGGCCATCCGACCCGCTTCCTTGTGATTGCCGTTCCGTACTATAGTTTAAGGCCCCTCCCCCAGTACGGAGACCCCGCGCTGGGCAGTCCCCGTGAACACCACATAGCCGATTCCTGGCATTTTTCTTTTTTCAATGTGAACTGGTTTGCGGCTGATAACTTCTTTTACAGTTTCACCGAGGACTCCAACAGAAACGGCAGAATCGACCGCATCCGCGCCCAGGCCGCTTTTGAACTTATGGGCGAGAACGACACGCTTGACAGAACACCCGGCGGGATTCGCGCATTTGATCTTTTTGACGTAGAGGTAGACGGCTACAGGATAGACCGCTCAAGGGGAGTCCGGGGATTTCGGCGGGTGAGCGAAGTTACCGGCCATGACAGCGACAGGGATAGTATCTATATATTTCTTGAGGAAAAACCCTATTCCGATGCCGGCGCAGTGTTGACATGGCGCATAACACAAAACGAAAGCCTGTTTGACCTAACCACCCGCTCCATCCCCATCGGTGTTCCCGCCCACGGCAATCACCATACCTTTGATACGGTTCCGCCGCGAATCAACTATGCCTTTACCCTGCCAGGGCATCCGGAACTGTTTTTCCAAATGTCCGAGCCGGCGGCCCTGGATGATGATGTTTTTTTTGACGGCGCTTTGACAGGCTTGCGCCGCCTGCGCGATCTTGGCCGGGGAAACGAATTTCTTGTTGAGCTTGGGACAGACGCCTATACGATTCAGCAGCTTGCGGCGGGAGGAGAAGTTTTTCGCCTCAACAATGTTCGTGACAGGGCACCTTTTGTTCCGGACAGGCGCTCGCAGCCGGAACTGGATATTTATTACTTTATGTTTCCCTCACCCAAATACCCCATTGACTGGGATTACTCAGGCTATGTAGAAATTACCGGGCGCTTTGACGGGCCGGGGATGCCGTTCAATAAACCCTTTGCACCGGTCAACCCAAGTAACACGCTGCCCCCCATCAGGGACTGGGATTTTACGGCCCCGGATTTCAGGCAGGGAAACTTGCTGTGCGGGCACGCGCACGGTTTGGCCGTCGGTGTTTACGGCAGCGGGGTACACCGCGTAACAGACATGCTTGTTTCCATACCGCCCCAAAGAAGGGACGAAGTCAGCTACTTCATCTGGCCGCTGTGGGCACGCTACGAAGACCGCCCGGATTCACCTGACGGCGAGCTGGGATGGGACGCCAATGTCAGCGCCTTCCGTCCCGGTCATGGTTACATGGGGCCCGGGGGCAGCGGCTTTAGCGACGCCACGATTATCTGGGATTTTACCGGCAGGCGTTTTCTGGAACAGGACAGCATAATCATGCAGGCCCTCTTGGGAAGCGGTTTGTCCGGGACGCCCCTTCTGGTTCCCGCTTTCAATATAAACGACTCGTTTAAGTCAAGCGCCGTTCACGGCTCCCCCGGTTTGTGGCACACCGGCTCCCCGTCTTTTGTAAACATGGTCCCCCGCTTCACTCCGATAGCCGGCGAATCACCGCATACCGCTTCTCCGCCTTTGTTTAACTACCGCCTGGACAGCGGCAGGTTCCCGTCAAACGGCGTGTTTGAGTTTTTCTTCCGCCTCGACCCTTCCTCCGATCTCCTCGCGGGCCGCCTGGACATAAGCCCCGGTTCCGCCGTTCCTGCTGACTGGTTCCGCCGCGTGCGGCCATTCTCCTTCGGCGTCCACGGTATAACCCGCCAGCGCAGCGGTGTCACGATTCTCAATAATGTGATAAACTCCTCAATGCGGGAACGGGTCTTCCTGGACTTCAGGCTTTTAAGGCCGGGCCGTGTTACGATACAGGTCTTTACCCTGGACGGCACACTTGTCAGGGTTCTTGAACAGGGACACCGGCCCGCTTCCGGGGATCGTTACCACCGGGTTTACTGGGACGGCACGAACAATGCAGGACGCCCGGTGGCAAGGGGAATGTATTTTATCCGCGTTGTCGCGCCCGATATCGATGAAATCCGCAAAGTGATGGTGGTAAGGTGAAGGAGAATTAAATGACTAAAGCCGCTTTTGTAGTCCTGGCCGGACGCCCCTCGGTGGGGAAGTCCACCCTTGTCAATCTTCTGTGCGGTGCGAAAGTTGCCATAGTCAGTGCCGTGCCCCAGACCACACGGAACGCTGTCCGGGGCATACTCACCCGGCCGGAAGGCCAGTTGGTTTTTGTTGATACGCCGGGACGCCATGTATCCGAACGCAAGTTCAACAAAATGCTCATGACCGTTGCAGACCGGGCGCTGGACGACGCGGAGCTGGTGCTGTATGTGCTTGACGCCTCACGCCCGCCGGGGCCGGAGGAAGAAGCTGTCGCGCGGCGGCTTGAGGGCTTTCAGGACAGAACCGTTGTTGCCATAAACAAGATTGATGCTGCGGGGGCCGACCCGCAAGCGCTTCTTGGTTTTATTGAAAAGGCCCTGCCGGGTATTCCGCCGCAGCGCTGCTTTCAAATCTCCTGCCTGAAAAAAGAGGGCACAGATGAGCTCCTTAACTGCCTTTTTGAACTGGCAGGAGAGGGAGATGTTTTTTACCCCGGCGAATACTACACCGACCAGGAGGTCTCTTTCAGGATTTCCGAGATTATCCGGGAAAAGGCCATGAACCGGCTTAAGGAAGAANTGCCCCATTCGATCTATGTTGAAGTCGCGGATCTTGAACTGCGGGAAACAGGGACAGACAAGAAGCGGCTTTGGGTGCGGGCTTTTATCATCGCCGAGCGGGAATCACAGAAGGGCATGATAGTGGGAAAAGGCGGCGAAAAGATCAAGGCCATAGGCCAGGCCGCCCGTAAGGAACTTAACTCAATCTTTGACTGGAAGATTGAGCTTGACCTGAGGGTAAAGACAGGCAGGGACTGGCGGCATAATGACCGGCTTTTGAAAAAGGTAACGGGGAGCAATTAGACCTCGTAGCGCACACGCCGCAGCGATTGAAGAACAAGCTGATTTCTGCTAAATTAAGCCTACCAAATTACGCAGAAAGGAAAGTCAGTTTAATGAAGCTAAAGTCCATAAAAGAAGAAGTAGTGTCGCAGATGTCAAAAGAGGAAATCGCACGCGGTGAAATCCTGTTTAACAACTGCGACTGCCAAATTTTGTCACAATCGGCAGTATCCATTGATTTCCTTTTAAACACCGCGGACGAGAATGAGTCCATAGAATATTCCCTGTTGATTAACAGCGACCAGAGCGGCATTACCGGATTTAAGCCGGAAGTGAACAAAAAGGCCGCAAAGTGGGATCGCTTTTCATACGCCTGTTTGCTGCAATATGAGCAGGAACTCCGCCTTCTTGATCCCAAAGAAAAAACCGAACACAAAAAATACACCCGCCAGGGAATGATCCAGCGCGTACTAAACGAGCGCAAGCAAAAAGCCGACAAAGCGTCATACCGCGTCCGCTGGGCAAATAATATCCACGGGGATCATACCTTGACCAACGAACAGGGCGTCCAGTACAAGGTGTTTCTCCGCGATTTTGAAGCGGAAACAGGATATAGCGACTGTTGGGATTCAAAACTTAACAAGCTGGGAACCACCAAGCACATAATGTTTGCGTTCAATGAATTAAAGAAAAACAGTAAATTGTATAAGCGCCTGGACAAAACATATCCTTTTATTGAAATATTCTGCGATCCGCTCAATGAATATAAAATTACCTGGCATTACCCGCACAAATTACCGGTAGCCGAGCAGCTCCTTATTTCGCGCCATTTTAAAAACCAAAATTATATTGAAAACGAAGAAGCCGCCATAAAGTCATTTCTGGATTTTTTTGAAAAGGCGGCGGAATTTGAGACCATATGCATTCGCCCGGAAGTTAGGGAAAAGGTAGAGCGCGCTTTTGAACAGTCCCTGCTCAAAAAACTGGAAAGCACCCACAAGCCTGATTATTCCCTTGTTAAAGCGGAGTTATTCCCCTATCAAAAAACCGGGGTGGAGTTTGTGCTCTTTAAAAAAGTGGCGATTATTGCCGATGAAATGGGCCTGGGAAAAACAATACAGGCCGCTGCCGCTGCCGTGCTCAAAAAGCAGGTGTTCGGTTTTAACAAAACATTGGTCGTCTGCCCCGCCACGTTGAAATCCCAGTGGAAAAAAGAAATTGAAAAGTTCACAAGCGAAAAAGCGCTTATTGTAAACGGGACTCCCAAAGAAAGAGAAGCCCAGTATCTTGACGACAAGCATTTTTTCTTTATTGTGAATTATGAAACCATTCTGCGCGACAGCACTGCCATCAATAAAGCCGGAATGGATTTTCTGATTCTTGATGAAGCGCAGAGGGTGAAAAATTATGAAACAAAAACGTCCTCGTCCATCAAGCGCTTGCTGCCAAAGCATACGCTGGTCATAACAGGCACGCCGATAGAAAACCGGCTCATTGACATCTTCTCGGTTGTCAGCGTGCTTGACCCGTATTTCTTTGGGCCGTTGTGGGAGTTTTCATATCAGCATTGTTTGTTTGATCCCGGAAAGGAAAATAAAATCAACGGTTATTATAATCTGCAGGAGCTTAACGGGCGGCTGTCGGAAATACTGATTCGCCGTGAAAAAAGAAGTGTTTTGGATCAGCTCCCCAACGTGCAGCAAATTGATATCCCCGTTGAACTATCGCCCCAGCAAGCCGAGTACCACGCATCGTACGCCAAAGGAATCGCCGGCATTATACGCAAAAAATTCCTTACCCCTTACGATATGCAAAAGATGCAGCTCCTGCTTGCCAACATGCGCATGGTGTGTGATTCGACGTATTTAATAGATGAAGAAACCAACATATCACCCAAATTGAAGGAACTGGAAAATATCCTTTTCGAGCAGCTTGACCTGGGAAACACCGCCCGGAAAATTATCATTTTTTCTGAGTGGATTAAGGTGCACAAACTTATCGGGCAGATGCTCAGAGAAAACAACATCGGCTTTGTGGAACTGAACGGGAAGGTTCCCGTCAAGGCACGGGGCGACCTCATCAGGAAATTTGAAAACACTCCTGAATGTAAAATTTTCCTTTCGACAGAGGCCGGAGGCGCGGGGCTGAATCTTCAGATGGCGGACACGCTTATCAATTTTGAACTTCCGTGGAACCCCGCCAAAAAGAATCAGCGTATCGGGCGCATTGACCGGCTTGGGCAGAAAAGCGGCAACCTTACCATTTACAACATGATTACCCGGAATTCCATTGAGCAGCAAATTGCCGCCGGTTTGCTGGTAAAGCAAAACCTTTTCGAAGGTGTTCTGGACAGCAGCAGCAATACGGATTATGTTGATTTCTCGTCCAAAGGGCGCTCGCAGTTTATCGACCAGCTGGAAGCCTTTATCGCGGCGGCAAACGAAGAACCGGATGCGGACGATAGTTCTTATGCCCGCAGCGAAGAAGATTTAAATGAAGACCTTGAGCTCACAGATTTTAGGGACGAAAGTGCGGGCAAAACGCAGACAGATACAAAAGCAGCAGCCGAAGAACAAAAAGCCATGCAAGAGGCGCGGGAATTAAAAACCGAAGAAATGGAACAAGTGATGACAAGCGGCATGCAATTTCTGGCAGGGCTCTTTAAAATGTCGACAGGCAAAGAATTGGGTCTGGAAAACCAGCAGATTAAAGTCAACAAAGAGACAGGCGAAGTTACGTTGACATTCAAACTGCCTGTGTAGCAGAAAGGGAAATCAGCGCTCGAAAAGCACCCTGTCCCCCGGCCCAAGCCCCGCCCGCACAAACCAGTTGCGGGGGACTTCCAGAGCGTAGCGCACGGAGCGGCTTGAATGAACCGGATTCAGGCTCAGGGGCTCCAGGTCGAATATTTCAACGATTCTGCCGTCGGCGGCGATGTAGGCAATGGAAAGCGGGATGACCGTGTCCTTCATCCAGAACGAAAGCACCTGATCCCGGTCAAAAATAAAGAGCATGCCCTCGCCGTCGTTCAGCTCGGTGCGGTGCATGAGCCCTTGGGTACGCTGGGCGTCTGTGACGGCAAGTTCCACGGTGAGGTTTACTGTCCCGCTTCTGCCTTCTATGACAATGTCCTGTTTTTCAAAGCGTTCCTGGCCCGAAGCTGAACAGGATGAAAGGACGGCGAGAAACACGATGAACGAAAACAGTTTAAAACTCGGCAAGGAAATCCTCCCGCCGTATGGTTTCCCAGTCCCGCTGTACCCTTGATTCTTCCCTCAGGCGGTCAAAGACTGTTCTGTCTACATATTTGACCGTAAGGGGCCGCTCAATGGACACCCGTGTGTAGTCGTCTTCCCACACTGCCTCCGAGGGGTTCAGGATAATGGGCTGTCCGTATCTGCTTACAAAGGTGCTGAACAGGGAGTAGTGGTCTATGAGCCGTGTGTCCATCGTAAAGGACATGATAAAAACTTCCCCGCCATAAAGCTGGAAATGTGCCCGCCTGATAAAAGAAGAGCCGGTTGTTTCCACCAGGGTTTCCTGGCGCACCGGCAGGAAGGAGACGTCCCGCTCCCCCCGGAAACGGAAAAGGCCGTCCCGCGCAAGTGAATCCTGCAGACCGTCCAGCGGCATCCCCAGGGCCAGTTCCCGAAACTGCCGGGGCACGGGCGGGAAAACCTCCGCATCTTCGGCCTCCTGTGCCCAAAGCGGGAGGAGGCAGAGGGAAAAAAGTAGCAGTAAGGGAAAGATTTTCATCTTCATTGTACTATTATCGGATGGATTTGCTATCTTTGTAAACCCGGGACATGTAAAATTGGTGCTATATGGACTGGAATATCGGGTTTAAGGGGATTGGCGGCGAAAGCTGCGCAGTGTATTATAATCGCAGCATAAAAAGGAGGCCATGCAGCATGAACGGAAAATGTACCGAGTGCCGGTTTTATGACGGCAGAAACTGCGCCATAAACAAGACCGCGACCACCCCAAATTACTCATGCCCTTATTGGGCAAGCAACCATTCGTCGGGAACACGGAAATGCAAGGACTGCCGCTTTTACAGCGGCGGGACTTGCTCGGCAAACTATGGGAACAAGGTAACGCCGCTTTATACCTGCGGCAGATTTTCCCCTTTCAGGTAAAAATTCCAGGGCAGGGCTGGAAAAATATTTCCAGCTCTAGCATCCTGTGACAGATCTGCATGATATACTACAGCCATGAAAACACAGAAAAAGCCGTCAAGGTTATCCCTGCCAAAAGCAGCTCTCCCGCGGATCTACCGGATTGACGATAAAATCGCGTCAGGAACTTACCCAAACTCAGACGACCTGGCAAGGATGTGCGAAACCAGTATTTCCACCATCAGCCGCGACATTGAGTTTATGCGGGAGCAGCTCCTTGC
>JGI24694J35173_10003167_pt1 | contig 12690 bp, 10 predicted proteins | sample TergutCo191P1_FD_35173 | JGI IMG/M metagenome (IMG submission 35173) | reverse complement strand
TTTCTTGATAATTCCCTTATTTTGGCGAATGTTTCAACGATTGCTATCGTTGTTTGCGTTGCTTTTTGGCTTTTTAGAATTGTGGCAAGCATATAAAGTCCCTTTTCGGTGAAAACCTGAGGGTTTACGTGTGAAAACTTTAGCTTGTCGAGGTGGTCAAAATTTTTGACCACCTCCTCTTTTTCAGTCTTATCCAGCATAAAAACATATCCTTCTGGAAATTTATCAGGATTATTCCTAACTGCTTGGTTAATTTCCTTGGTTTCTACTCCATATAGCTTGGCTACATCGCTGTCCAATAAAACTCGCTCATTGCGAATTGTGATAATCAAGTTTTCCACTTGACTGCTTTGAATGATGTCATTCATAAAGAATCCTCCATTTTGTGATTCATACTCTATTAGACGCTCTTCGAGGTGAAAAAAATAAAAATATTTTTACAAATGCGAAAAAAATGCGCTTTTTACATTTTTTACTGCTCAAATATACAATTTAAGCTCTCTATGATATGGGGTTCATGGTATATGGTATAAGCGATTTTTCAAAAAAACAGCTTAAATTTGCATAGAAATGACTTTTTCAGTATTTACTATATAAACATTGACATAATATAGTTTTTTTTCTATATTTGTAGATAGACTTTTATACGGAGGTTCTATGAAAAACAAACTACTTTACGGTATAGCTGCGCTTGGACTGGCAGCTACGGTAGCTACAGCCGAGAGTTACTATCTGTTTGAATTTAAGGGCATAACAGCTCCAAATAGTCAAGCGAACGCTTGGGGTAGCTATATAATGGGTTTCGCATATAATGGCGCAACTTCTAGCAATCCTTCCGAAGCCAACAACGGCATTACAGTATATAATCAAGGCGTAGCAAAACTTAGCAATATAGGGTGGAATGTTCCTGCAAATCAATATCCGGGAGCATATATAGCTCTCAAACATACATCTGGAGATAAAAAACCATCTGATTGCACAGATGGTTTCTCTTATTGGTATAAAAGCAATACCGCACATACTTTTATAGCGGAATTTCCTATAAGCGAATGTACAGTTGCAAGTGCTACATACGGCAATCAATGGAAAGTGAAAACAGCAATAAATGCATCAACTACATGGATTAAAAATACTATTGTATTTAATAGTACTAATTTTGATGCATCTGATGCTACTGGATGCGGAACTATTGCGCATGATTTATCTAAAATTTCCCAAATTTCTTGGGGTTATTCAGGTGGAGCATTTGCCTCTGCTGATTTAAAATCCAGCATGAATCTTATGATAGCCAATGTGGCTTGCTTGAACAGTTCAGCAGATATGGGAGATAATGCCGCTGCCGACTTTCCTGATAATTATGCTTATTCCTCAAATAGCAACAGTTCTAGCTCTGGAAACAATAGCTCCAGTTCCGGCAATAATAACAGCTCCAGCTCAGGTGGCAACAACAATAGTTCAGACTCAGGTGGCAGTTCCAGCAGCATAGGTGGTGGTACTATCTACTATTGCAAATTATCCACAGGCGATTATTGCGAGCTAATGATAGATGGCAAAGCAATAACTACGCTTCAAGCATGCCTTGCCCTTGGCGGTGCTGCGGTAACCGACTGCTCTGCATCACCCATACTAAACATTTCCTCTATTGCAGGTTTAACCATTACGCAACACGCTCGCAGCTTGCAAATTTCCTCTGCGCAAGAATCCAAAATTCAGTTGTTTGATATGCGTGGAGAACGAGTGCTTAACGCAAACGTTCCTGCTGGACAAGCTACATTTAGCTTGGAAAATCAAAAACTTGGCATCTACTACGCTGTAATTTCTTCAGGTTCTCATAAGCAAACTGTTAAAGTTGTGGTGAAGTAATATGAAAAAGCATTCTCTGTTGCTGCTGTTGGCTTCTGCTATATTTGCCTCGCAAGCATGGGCAGCAGATTGCGCTCTGACTGAAATGTGTCTATACTCAGATGGCGGTTGTTGGCCTCGCTCTGGCGACGAAAACTGTCAAAATCACGCATGGGTATTCTGTGGAGGAACTCCTGGCGGTACCAGTATGTGTATTGGAGGCACATTCACAGGCGAAGGCAGAGACCAAACTCCGCCAACAACACCTCTAACTCCTAAAGGCTGTTGTAAATGGGCTAGCACAGGCAAATGCAATACAATGTATTCTTCGCAAGAAGTCACTGATTGTGACACTGGTCTTAATTCTATTGCGCTTAGCTCTGGTTCTTGTCCCACTGAAGATGGATCTTGTAGCTTTTTAAGTTCAAGCTCTACAGTAAATAGTTCTAGCAGCACAGGCAGCACGAGTTACTATTGCAAATTATCCACAGGCGATTATTGCGAACCAATTGTAGAAAGCAAGCTGATACCTACGATTACCGCATGTATTACTATTGGCGGTGCTGTAGTAAATGATTGTTCCGCATCTATTTTAAGTTCTAGCAGCGTAACGTTAAGCTCAAGTAGCGGTAATTCCAGTTCAAGCGGAATGTCTTCTTCAAGTTCCAGCTTTGGCATTAGTTCTAGCAGTACAGGTGGCACAGGTTACTATTGCAAATTATATCCGCCAAGCATTTATTGCGAGCTAATAACTATATATAATTTAATACCTACAGCATCAGAATGTAGGGGGGCTGGCGGTGTTGTAACAAATGATTGCTCCGTATCTATTTTAAGTTCTAGCAGTTCAATGACAAGCAGCAGCTCAAGCGGAACGTCTTCTTCATCAAATTTTGATGTTAGCTCCAGCAGCACTATTTATTCCTGCAAATTACCCCCACCAAGTAATTACTGCGAATTGATGGTTCCAGGTCATCTAATAACTACAGCACTGGAATGTTATGCTTCTAAAGGCGAAGTCGTAGCTGACTGCTTCGCATCTCCCATACTCAACATCTCTTATGCTGCAGGCTTAACAGTTTTTCAGCACTCTCGCAGCTTGCAAATTTCTTCTGCGCAAGAGTCTAGAGTTCAATTGTTTGATATGCGTGGAGAGCGAGTGCTTAACGCAAACGTTCCTGCCGGCCAAGCTACCCTTAACTTGGAAAAGCAAAAGCTAGGTGTTTACTATGCTGTGATTTCCTCCGGCTCTAACAAGCAAACTGTTAAAGTAGTGTTAAAATAATATGCGCATCTCTGACTTCCAAAGAGATGCGATTGTAAACGCAATCTTAGCTTGCGACCCAAACGCTAAGATTTGGCTCTTTGGTTCTCGCACAGACGATTCTAAAAAAGGTGGAGACATAGATATTGGAGTTTTGTCAAAAGAAATTGATTTAATGAAAAAATGTAGAATAATACGCAATATTTGCAGTAAAATTGGCGAGCAGAAAATAGATTTAGCTGTTTCAAAAAACGGTGACACGGCTTTTTTTAAATATGCAGTCATGGAAGAAGGAATTGCTTTATATGGATAAAAATAAAGGAATAGAAATTTTAAGAGAAAATTTAGAAGTTTCGGATAAAAGCCTTGCTAGGCTTTCGGAATCTTTTTTGAAATGCAAAGAATTTGGCATTAAAGATGAATTTTCAAATCAGGAATTGACAGAATTTGAAGCTTTAACTGCAAGGTTCGCCAGAACTGTAGATTTGTTTATAAATAAATGCCTCCGCAGTTTATACAAAGTTGAATTGGAAGACACGCTAACAATTCTTGATTTGCTTAATAATGCGGAAAAAAGAGGAATCATTGAATCTGCGGAAACTTGGGACTATATCAAAAGATTGCGTAATAAAATAACCCACGATTACGATGTTGACGATTTTACAAATGATATTTTTAAACCTATACTGAAATATGCACCCATTGTAGAAAGCTCTATAGCCAAGCTAAAAGCGTATTGCGAAAAATATTTGGCTGCAAAGCCTTAAAGTTCACACAGCCAGTTTATCTGCTAACATTAACGCATCTCGCAAAGATGCGCAGTCTGCTTTGTTTTGCCAAGCTATGTCAAAACCGGTGCCGTGATCCACGCTTGTACGCAAAACCGGAAGGCCAAGCGTTGTGTTTACGCCGGCTACCTTGCGCTCTTCTCCCAAATCAAACGCTAGAGTTTTGGTAACAACGTGTCCTTGATCGTGGTACATAGCTATTACGCCGTCGAAAACTTTGCTTTTCAGCTGAGGGAAAACCACATCTGCAGGTAGTGGGCCTGTAGCGTTTATTTTCATGGAACGGAGTTTTTTCACAGCAGGCATAATGCTTTGCATTTCCTCTTTGCCAAACAAGCCGCCCTCGCCTGCGTGTGGGTTTATTCCGGCAACGCCGATTTTCGGATTTTTTATTCCTTTGTGCTTTTTCAAAAATTCATTCAGCAAACGGCCTACTTTAACAATGCGCTCCGGCTTTGCTCTTTTTATAGCATCCGAAAGCGACACGTGCGTGCTAACGTGCGCCACAACCCAGTCGCCGTGAACAAGCGCAAGAACAGGCTCTTTATCGCCGCACATTTCGCCGATAAATTCCGTGTGGCCTTGAAAGTTAGGCAACGTTTTTTCCACAGCCTCTTTGCACAGAGGAGCTGTTACCACGGCTGAAGCATAGCCAGCCTGCACAATTTCCACAGCTTGCCGAACCCAGGCTATGGAAGCTGCTCCTGCCGCCTTTGAAACCTGCCCGGGCTGCAGCTTCCCTTTGAACGGAAAACTGCCGGAATATACGGGAACGCCGCCTTTTATAGACGTGCTTGAGATTTTAATTTTCTTTCTGCATTCTTCCAGCACATTGATATCGCCAATAAGGACAAGCGGGTGCTTGGTTTTGGGTGGTTTCGCCATAAGTTTCAAACAAATTTCCGGGCCAATGCCGTTAGGATCGCCAATAGTAATAAGCAAAGGTTTTAACATAAAGGTAATTTAGTAAAGCAAACTCAGATAAACTGCCAGGCAAGTAGTTAGTGGCTAGTAGCTAGTGGTGACTCCATACAAAAGCGTTGTTTTTGTGAAAAAATCCACTAGCCACTCCCTACTAGCTACTAGCCTAGAGAGTTAATCTACTTTTACTACATTAACCAAATGCGTAAATGGACTATTGATGACTCCCGTGAGCTTTACAATGTAAAAGGCTGGGGCATTTCTTACTTTAACATAAACGAAGCAGGCCATGCAACGGTTTCTCCTTTAAAGGAAGACGGGCCTACCATAGACCTAACGGATGTTATGCGAGAACTTTCGCGCAAAGATATCGCAACGCCTGTGTTGCTTAGGTTCCCGGACATTCTGGATTCCAGAATTGAGAAAATCAATAGCTGTTTTGTGAACGCAATAAAAGAATACGATTTTAACGGCAATTTTTACAACGTGTTTCCTGTTAAGGTGAACCAGCAACGTGCCGTTTTGGAAGAAGTTTTGCAGCACGGAAAAAAGTTCAACATAGGCTTGGAAGCCGGCTCCAAATCGGAGCTGCACGCTGTGCTTGCAAATGTGGATAACCCGAAATCACTGATAATTTGCAACGGCTACAAAGACGAAGATTTTATAGAGCTTGCACTGCTTGCGCAAAAAATGGGAAAGAAAATTTATTTGGTTGTTGAAAAACTAAGTGAGCTTGTGCTTATAATAAAACTTTCCAAAAGGTTAAAAGTGAAGCCGAACATAGGTATTCGCATAAAGCTTGCGAGCAGTGGTTCTGGGCACTGGGAAGAATCGGGTGGTTACCAGAGCAAGTTCGGACTCAGCAGCTCGGAACTTATAGACGCTTTGCAATACATAAAAACCAGAGGTTTTAGCGACTCGGTTAAGTTAATACATTTTCATTTAGGCAGCCAAATAACCAATATACGCCACATAAAATCGGGCCTCAGAGAAATTGCGCAATTCTACGCAGAAATAAATGCGCTCGGATTTAATATAGAGTTTGTTGATGTTGGAGGAGGTTTAGGCGTTGATTACGACGGCACTAACAGCACACATTCAAGCTCGGTTAATTATTCCGTGCAAGAATATGCAAACGATGTTGTTTATGCAATATTTGAAGCCTGCGAAAGGCTAAACATTGTGCATCCGAATATAATCGCAGAGTCCGGCAGAGCATTGACCGCTCACCATAGTTTGCTGGTTTTTGATATTCTTGAGCGAACTGCGCCGGCTTTTTTTGAAGACGCAAAAACGGAAATAACAGATGAAGCTCCGGATGCTTTAAAAGATTTGCTTTCCATTTACAAAAGCATTGTGCATAAAAATTTGAATGAAAGCTGGCACGACACAGTTCAAATTCACGATGACGTTTTGAGCAATTTCCGCATAGGAACTCTTAGCCTGGAAAACCGTGCAACAGCAGAGCGTTTGTTCTGGTCCATTGCTCGCAAAGCGAACCGCATTGCAAAAGACATGCGGCATCCTCCTTACGAACTGGAACCGCTCCCAAAACTACTCGCAGAAAAATATTTCGGCAACTTCTCCCTTTTTCAAAGCCTTCCCGATGCTTGGGCCATAGACCAGATTTTCCCCATTATGCCCATTCAGCGTTTGAACGAAGAACCTACCGTAAACGTTACCATTCAAGACATTACCTGCGATAGCGACGGAAAAATAGAGTTGTTTGTTAGCAAAAGCGAAATAAGCAGAACGCTTCCGCTTCATCCGTTGAAGGAAAATGAGCCTTATTATCTGGGTGTTTATTTGGTTGGAGCTTATCAGGAAATTCTGGGTGATTTGCATAATCTATTCGGCGACACCAATGTTGTGCACATAGGCTGCAAAAAAGATTCTTATGAAATTGAAAAAATTATTGCCGGAGAGTCTGTTTCCGATGTTTTGGAATATGTAAACTTTTCGGACAAGGTTCTTGTACGCACAATGGAGAATTGGGTTAAAGATGCTATACAGGACGGCAAAATATCCAAGCAGGAAGGTAGGGAGTTTTTAAGCATTTACCGCTCCGGCCTGTATGGCTACACTTATTTGGAATAGTACCCTTGACAGGCACATAAAATTTTTCTATATTTGAGATTATGTCTCAATCTCAAGCTCTATCATCGCTATCTCCAGGCAACCGAGCCTGCATTGCAGGATATAGCGCAAACGGCAATTCTTCCAGCAAAATGAAGCTGTTATCTCTGGGTTTAACCAAGGGAACCGAAGTTTTAACGATAAAAATAGCGCCTTTTGGCGACCCTATGGAAATAGAACTGCGGGGGTATCGCCTGTCTTTGCGGAAATCAGAGGCAGAAAGCGTGCTCATTGAAAAAACGGAGCCAGCATGACAACCATAGCAATAGCCGGCAACCCCAATAGCGGAAAAAGCAGCGTATTCAACCTTTTAACCGGCGGAAGGCAAAAAGTCGGCAACTGGCCCGGAGTCACTGTCGATAAAAAAATCGGCAAAATAAAACACACGAGCCTTGAAGCCGACCTCGTTGACTTGCCCGGAATTTACGCATTGAGCGCATGGAGCGAAGATGAAAAAATTGCACGAGACTACCTTGTTTCCTGCGAGGCGGATTTTCTTATAAACGTGGTTGATTCCACCAATTTGGAGCGCAATTTATTTTTGACATTCTTGCTGAAAGACATGGGTATTCCAATGCTTGTGGTTCTCAATATGGCAGATGTGGCAGAAAAGCAAGGCATAAAAATAGATGTCGAAGAAATTGAGCGCAGTCTCGGAGTTCCTGTTATAGCAGCCTCTGCAAAACGGCGCGCAGACAAAGGCCGAATTCTGGATGCTGTTGCAAAAATAATGGAAAACCCGCCGCAGAGAAAGCAAATAAAATTGCCTCCGGAAAACGAAAATGAATTTGAAACCTTAGCGGAAAATGTTTACAAGCAAATAGAAAGCATAATTGCAAAAACCGTGAAAAAAGGAATTTACGTTTACACCGCAAGCGACAAAATGGATAAAATTGTAACAAATAAATATATCGGTTTCCCGATATTTATGCTCGCTATGTATTTACTGTTTTGGCTAACCGTTAACATAAGCGATTTTTTTATAGAATATTTTGACATAGTATTCGGGGCGATTTTTGTTGACGGGCTTAGAATAGTTTTGGAATGGATAGGCTCGCCGGAAATTCTAACAACTATTTTATCGGATGGTGTCGGAGCTGGCATTCAAACGCTCTCAACGTTTTTGCCTATAATTTTCACGCTGTTCTTTTTTATAGCCTTGCTGGAAAGCTCCGGTTATATGGCAAGAGCGGCTTTTGTTGTGGACAGGCTAATGCGCATTATAGGTTTGCCGGGCAAGGCTTTTATTCCGCTTATAATAGGTTTTGGATGTTCTGTGCCGGCACTTATGGCAACACGCAGTTTGGAAAATAAAAGAGACAGGGTTTTAAGCATTTTTATGATTCCCTTTATGAGTTGTGGAGCGAGACTTCCTATTTATGTTATGTTTGCCGCCGCATTTTTCCCGGAGAGCGGGACAAACATAGTTTTTGTGCTTTACTTAACGGGCATGGCTTTAGCAGTAGTAACAGGCCTGATTTTAAAGGGAACCGTGTATAAAGGCATTGTAGCGCCTTTTATAATGGAGCTTCCGCAATACCGCAGGCCTTCCATAACAAATGCCGTGGCAAACGCATTGTTTCGGTTGCGTGCTTTTATTAAAAAAGGCATTAGAATTCTTGTGCCCATAATTGCGCTTCTAGGAGTTCTTAACAGCGTTGGTGTTTTAGAGGTTGTGGGAAAATCTGTGACTCCGATTTTTGAGCCTATAGGCATTGAGCGTGAAAACTGGCCTGCATCGGTTGCGCTTTTTTCCGGGCTTTTCGCAAAAGAGGTTATAGCAGGTTCGCTTTCATCGCTTTATTCGCAAAACGAAACGCAGGAAAATGAAGAACAGAGGCTTAGAATTGCTTTTCACGATAGCAAGGTTGCGGCATTTGCGTTTATGCTGTTTGTACTGCTTTATGCGCCTTGCATTCCCGCCATTTCTGTTTCGATTAAAGAGATTGGCGGTGTGCTTGCAGCGCTGCAGGTTAGCTATTCAACCGTGCTTGCGTGGTGCCTTGCCACAGTTTTTTACCAGAGCTTTGAAGGTGGGCAATTGCTTTACATTTGCCTTGCGCTTGCGATTTTAGTCGTATTTGTGAGTGCAGTGCTGTTGTGCGCAAGCAGGTTTAGCTCGAAAAGTTGATTTTTTTCTATCTTTTCAATATGGATCGCCGTGAATTTATTAAACTTGTTGGAGCTGGGACTGCCTTAGCAGGACTTAGCAGTTGCGGTTTGAAAGACCGTTCTTCCGCATCGCAAGCTCCTGCCGGAGAAATGACCTACAGAACAGACCCTAAAACCGGAAGCAAAATTTCGCTTTTAGGCTATGGCATGATGAGACTGCCCCGTTCTGCAAGAGCACGGGATTTACCCACCGAAAACAACATAGACCAGAACACGGTTAATGAAACCGTTGACTACGCAATTGAAAACGGAGTGAATATTTTCGACACATCTCCACGCTACTGCAAAGGGTTTTCCGAAGCTTCCACCGGCATTGCTCTTAGCCGCCACCCACGCGAAAAATATTTCATATCAACAAAACTCTCCAACCAAACCGAAAGGAGCCGTGATGGCTCCATAGATATGTATAAACGTTCTCTTGAAAATTTGAGAACCGATTATTTCGATTATTACCTGGCTCATTCCATAGGAAATATGGCAAACTTTAAAGAGCGTTATTTAGATAACGGAGTTTTGGATTTTATGAGAAAGGAACGTGAAGCCGGGAGAATACGCAGCCTCGGTTGGTCGTTCCACGGCGATGGCGAATTTTTCGATTTTATGATGTCCGGCGAGTTTGATTGGGATTTTGTGATGATTCAGCTCAATTATTTTGACTGGAACCTGATTAGCGGGCGCAGCAATGTGAACGCCAAACACCAATACGAAGTGCTCGCAGAAAAAAACATTCCCGCCGNGATAATGGAACCGCTTTTGGGCGGCAACCTGGCAAAACCGCACTACAAAGCACGTGAAATGATGGCGCAGGCAAATCCGGGCGCAAGTGCTGCTTCGTGGGCGTTTCGTTTCGCAGGAAGCTTGCCCAATGTGCTAACAGTTTTCAGCGGCATGACTTTTATGGAGCATTTGCAAGACAATATACGAACCTATTCTCCGCTTGTGCCGCTAACCGACAGCGAAAAAGAAATGCTCACGGGAAAAGTTTCGCAGGTTATGCTTGAATATCGCAACATAAATTGCACGGAGTGCCAATACTGCATGCCTTGCCCTTACGGGCTTGACATTCCAAGCATATTTTCGCACTACAACCGTTGCCTCAACGAAGGCAATTTCCCGGATGACAAGCAAAGCGAAGATTACAAAAGAGCACGCCGTGCATGGCTTGTTGGGTTAGACCGCAAAGTAGCTCCCATACGCCAAGCCAACAGATGCACAAGCTGCAACCAATGCGTTGCCGATTGCCCGCAAAACATAAGAATCCCACAGGAAATGCAGCGCATTGACCGGTTCACGGAAGCGCTGAAAATAGATGTTTAATTGGTGTACTTGTCATAACCTGCAGGGCAACTGGACTCAATCACGCCACCCCATTTTTCCTCACAAGTATAAGCATTTTTGGTGATGTCAGGATCATTGGTGCAATCTTGGTAGTAGGAATGATCTACACACCAACCATTAAAGCCAGAGGTTCCGCATGAACTTGTAAGCGTACCCCACTCTAAATCGCATTCGTTGGCATCGTCTATTTCATGGCAACCGCCACCATACACGGTTTCAGGGCCAAAATCGCAATACTGAGAACGTGGGCAAGAAGGAACTACGTCTCCATAAATTGCATCGCACTCGCTTGAGTTTGAGATTACATAGCAACCGCCGCCATAAGAATCGAAAGGTCCAAAATCGCAATACAAATTTGCGCCGCTGCCGCTTGAGCTTCCGCTACCGCTGCTGCTTGATGTGCCGCCAATGTTGCCGGTGCGCCACGGAGCGGAAGTTGCCCATGATGTTAGCTGGCTGTAAATATATTGCCCGGAAGCAGTCATATTGGCAGTTGATGTCCAATCTGCGCTTGCGCTTGGAGTAAATGTTGTTTTAAAATATGAAGCAGCCTCATTTTTATTGTTTACAGCCCATGCTGCATAAGATATTTTATTATTGTTAAGGAAATTCATCCAGGTATTTGAAGCACTTGCGTTATGAGAGCCATTGCCATCTGCGCTAACAGTGCCGTATTCGCTTACGAAAACAGGTTTTCCTGCATTCAAAACATTATTAATCGCGCTTTGGAATGTGCCGCTACCCATTGTATAACCGCTAAGAGAATGAGATGCTGCGTAAAAATGAAGAACATAAGCAACATTGTTATCGGTAAGCAAACTGCTTGTTACAACATCCACATCTTGAGAGTAATTTGGAGTGCCAACCAAAATCAAGTTATCCGAATGTTTGCGAATTTCTGTGATTATGCTGTTTGCATAAGGTCTGATTGTTATGTCCCAATCAATTTTTAAAGGCTCATTGAAGATTTCAAAAATCACATTGTCGTGCTGACCATAAAGCTGTGCCATTTCGGTAAAGAAGTCCTTAGCGTCTGAAAGCCCTTGATGAGCACTATGAGTGTGCCAGTCAATAATCACATAAACACCTTTGGCAATAGCCGCTTCTACAGCAGTTTTTACACGATTCATATTTCCGGTTTTATCGGCTTTATAGCTGCCGCCATATTCTCCTTCGGATGAACTTGCCGCATAACCCATAGGAACTCTAATAACCTCTGCTTTCCAGCCATCAACCATTGCGTTAACTGCTGCCTCAGTGAAAAATTTATCACCGCCCCAGTTTGTGTTGCTCCAGAAAAGGCTAACGCCTCGCACTTGCACCGCTGTGCCGCCGGTTTTAGAACCGCATAGCTGCCCTTTGGTGCCAACTTTGCAAGCTTTCAATTCACCGTAAACAGCAACGGGGCCATTGGTACCCGGAGTAACATTGCCGGAGGGGCCGCTACCGCCGGAGTTGGAACTAACACTGCCACCGGAATTAGAGCTTTTACCACCGCTAGAGCTTAAATTGCCTCCTGGGTTGGAACCATTATACGGACAAGTGTCGCTCAGTTGCCCACCACCAACGCAAGAAGTGAAAGGACCAGCAAGGCACATATTATCTGCATTATAAACGCAGAAAGCAAAGCTTTCACCGCCATCGCCGTTGCCGGAACCATTGCCTTCGCTTTGAAATTTGCTCGGACAATCATTGCTCGGCAAGCCGCTAGCCGGACAAGCAATATAAGGGCCGCGAATACACATTTTATCACTAGGATAAACGCAGTATTCATAGCTTACGCCCCCTGTCTGTTGACCTGTGGAATCATCACCACCGCCATTTGAGCAAGAAAATATTAATACCATGGCAAACGCAAAGCTCGCCGCTAAAAGGATATATCTTAGATTATTCATAGAAACCTCTATAGTTATTTTGCCTACTCTTTTTAACGATTTTCAGCATCTTCGTGTCTACAAAAAACGAACGTTTTCTCTATACAATAATTAATATACAAAAAAAATTCAGAGAAAATAATTTTTCACTCATATTTTCTTGTTTTTCGGCGAAAAAACGCAAATTTCGCCGATTTTTGAAATTTTTGCGAAAATCTTCATCTGCAGGTATTTTCCGGAAAAGTTGTCTATAAAAAACGTTCCTTTTTTATAGACACGAAGATGCTGAAAATCGTTAAAAAGAGTAGGCAAAATAACTATAGAGGTTTCTATGAATAATCTAAGATATATCCTT
>JGI24694J35173_10003155_pt1 | contig 12714 bp, 10 predicted proteins | sample TergutCo191P1_FD_35173 | JGI IMG/M metagenome (IMG submission 35173) | reverse complement strand
TTTACGCCGTGTGCATACGCGGCGACCTTGACGTAAACGAAGTCAAACTCGCCGCCCGCCTTAAAGCCGCCGAAGTAAGCCTCGCTTCCGAGGCCGATGTAACACGCCTTACCGGCGCGCCGCTTGGCTTTGCCGGCCCCGTGGGGTTTAGCGGCCTCCCGGTAATCGCCGACCTCTCCGTAACCGCCATAAGTGACGGCGTCACCGGCGCACTGGAAAAAGACACGCATTACAAACACGTTGCCTGGGGCCGCGACTTTACAGCCCTTATGACAACGGATGTACGCACGGTAAAAGCCGGAGACGCCTGCCCCCTGTGCGGCGGGGAACTGTACGAGAAAAAGGGAAATGAACTGGGCCACATTTTCAAACTGGGTTACAAGTACACAAAGTCAATGAACGTCAATTACCTGGATGAAAACGGGAAAAGCCACACCCCCACCATGGGCTGTTACGGCGTGGGCATTGACCGCACCCTTGCAAGCGTTATCGAGGAGCACCATGACGAAGACGGCATTATCTGGCCCATAACAGTCGCCCCCTGTCAGGTGATTATCGTGCCCATCAAGTACGAAGGGGCCATGAAAGCGGCGGCGGATAAACTCACAGCGGATTTGGAAGCGGCGGGCATTGAGGTGCTGCTTGACGACAGGGACGAAAGGCCCGGCGTCAAGTTCAAGGACGCCGACCTTTTGGGCATCCCCTACCGGGTGGTGCTTGGCGACAAAAACCTCGCCGGGGACACGCCGAAGGCCGAGATCAAGCGCCGCACCGAAAAGGAAAACCGCCTTGTGGAATTGGCGGCAGCGGCGGGAGAACTTATCGGGAAGATCAAAACGGAGCTGGCGGAACTGAACGGGTAGGGCCTACTTCCTCTCACCAAGGAGGGTCTTCAGGTCCTGTATTTCCTGTACCATCTCCTTGTTGCTAAGCTGGAAACGCTTGGGAACCATCTTCTTGGATGTGCACTCAACCGCCGCGACCAGGTTTTGCAGGCGTATGGCGTGGGGGTATTGGGGAGGAATAAAATCTCCCATCACCTCTTCCATGTCTCTCTTGGAAATCATGGTACGGTTTTCCTCCAACGCCCTCTGTTTTGCCCGCATGAGCATGGCCTCAATTTCGGCACCGGAAACATCGTGGCCGTACTTCTTAAAAAGGTCGGCAATCGGGAAATGGTGAACCCCGTGCTTGTTCTTTTTGGCCAGGGTGCCAAAAAGGGCTACTTTTTCTTCTATAGTTTCGGGGTAAAAGAGGGCGAAGTGTTCTTCCGCCCGGCCCTGGCGCTTTAAGTCGATAGGCAAAAGGTCGGGGCGGCAGGTGATAAGAAACCAGATGATCTTTCCCCGGTACGTGGTGTCGCCCATGAAACTGGCTATCTGGGCAAATATCCGGTTGGAGGTGCCCGAATCGCCCTCCGAATCGCGGTCGCCCAGGTAGGCGTCCGCTTCGTCAATCATCACCGCCACAGGAGACATGGACTTAAGGATATTCAGCACCTTTTCCAGATTGGATTCTGACTCGCCCTGCCACTTGGAACGGAAGTTGCGGAACTTGACCATGGGGATGCCAATCTCCCCGGCAAAAGCGCTGACCATGAAACTCTTTCCCGTGCCTATGGGCCCGGCNATAAGATANCCCATCGGCACTACTTCAGGCTGGCCGCGCTTTATAGCTTTGGCGTGGTTTCGCAGCTGCTTTTTTACAAANTCATGCCCGGAGACAGCGTCCAGGGTGTACTCGGTATCCATGAACTCCAAAAGCCCCACCGCTTCCTGCTCTATCATTTTCTTTTTTCTCTGNCTNAGGTACTCCATGGTCAANGCCATTTTTTCCTGATAGCGCTCAAGGATCAGGCGGTCAAGNTTCATGAGATTCAGCCCGCTCGTCACCGACGCGACCCCCGCCGGGGTAAGCCCCCGCTCCAGCTGCAAAAAGCCCTCCTGTTCCCTGGCGCGGAGGAAACTGGTACGCACCGCTTCGTCGGGGAAGGGCACACCTATGGTTACGGTGGAGGAAGAACCCACCAGCCGGGGGGACAGGTCGACAAGATTCCCCGTGAGCAGGATGATGGAAACATCGCTTTCGGTAAAATCCCGGTTATTGGCCCAGCGGTTTAACGTAACAAGGCAGTAGCGGTCAGCGTCAGAGAAGCGCAGCAAATCCCCGCCGGGAATGATGTATTCAGCATAGTCTATGATAAGCACGATGCGGGGGGAAGGCGTTCTGCGATCCCTGGGAATCCGCATGAGGAAGTACTTTTCAAGGTAATAAAAGCTCTTCTCCGGATCATTGGAAATAAAATCGGTTTTTTCAACATCGGGAAAGCTCTTTGCCAATACCGCCTCGTATTCCCTGGCCATGCCGTCGGTGCAGAATGAAACACCGTTGGAGCGGTCATAGTAGGCGATAATATCCTGATTGCCGAAGATTTTTTCGGCAATATATTGGTGTATCTCGGTGAAAGTAAATTCCCCTTCCTCAGTTTCCTTTGGAAGGAAATCCCGTATATTCCCGTGTACGATATACAGGTTCGCGGTTTTAGAACGATACTTTACCCCGAATTCCTTGACCCATGCGGGCCAGTTTTTGTAACGCTCGGAATTTTCGGCAACGTATTTTGACATCAGTCCCCCCATGCAGAGTATAGCAGGAAAGAGGCAGAAGTTGCAACGCTCAATTTCTCCGTATTGTTACCATCTCGGCAAAAAAGGCCCTAAAGGCAGGGGTAAACTCATTCTGGATTCTCCGTTCGACCGTCCGCAGGGCCAGCTCTTCGGCCTGGGGAACGGACAGGTGCCCTTCGCGTCCGACCATTGCAGGGTGAACAAACAGCACNGAGCTTCCCCCGGCGCTGTCTTCAAACGCGGCGAGAAGTTCAAANAGGACAAACTGGTTCGGCTGGCCGGGAAAGTTAAGCGGGCTGACGTTGTACGAAACCCGTATGACATAGCGGGAAGCGTCCGGCCCGCTCCGTAAGCCGGCCGCGGTCACGGCTCCGGCAAACGCATGCTGTATCCGGCCGTACCTGTCCCCGCTTACCGCCACGCCGATGGGTATCTCCCTCAGCACGTTCGAGGCGGCAATGCGGAAGTCATCGCCCTGGCGCATCACGGCGGGGTTAATGCCCCGTGTATCACCCACGATGGTCAGCACGTTGGCGTACACCCGGTTTGTGTCGGCGATAACGGCGGCCAAACGGTAGCGGGCAAAACCGTCCAGCGAGTTACGCTCCTGGTTTGTCATGTTCACAAGGCCCTCAATGATCAGCTCGTTGGAGCGGATGAGGTTGGAGTACAGGGTAGCGGTTCGTTCCTTTTCCATTACGGCAACAGCGTAGTACAGGGCGTTGGCGGTATCATGCCATACGCCGCCTATTTCCGCCCCCAGCAGGGTGTCCATTTGGGCTGAGGTAGTGATGGCATTATGGATATCGGTGTCTTCGGTCACGTGGATAACCCCGTCCCGCACCGCCTCCGAAAAAGTGACAACGGTTCTTAACTCCGATTGCACTGCCTGGCCAAAAAAACCGACAATTCTTGCCAGGGCGTCCCGTTCGGCAAGGACTCTGGTAGTGCCGTGGCCCACCGCCGTAACAAAGCGGGCGCGGGGGTAGACCGCATCCGGATTGTCCACCCAGACAGGGCGGGCACCGGGACGCTGGCCCGCAGCCGCCATTCCCGGCGCAATGGGGCCGCCCCCGTCCATAGCGGCCAAAGCCGCACGGGCAGCCGCCTCCGCGTCCCGCAGCGAATCATCCCGTACAGAAGGGCCGGTTCCGGCACAGGCCGAAAGAAACGCAATCGCCATAAACAATGATACTACCTTAAACATATAAACCTCTTTAGATTCAGGGTATGTTCCCGGACATCTATGTGCCCGGTCTGGGATTCCACGAGGCCGGAATGCCCGAAGAAATTAACGGTGACAGTATAAAGGCCGGGGCTCAGGTTAATTCCCCCCACCAAAGCGCGGGCGGGAAAAAAGCGGGAAATCCTGGTATCCGCCCGTTCAGCCGCCTCGGAGAAAAACCTTCCCATAACGCCCGCCAGTAACCCCATACCTTCGCCCCCCCTTTCCCGTGCGGCATGCGCGCCGGCGGCGGCAGCACCGGCCCTGGTAATGGCGCGGGCGGTGCTTCTGAGAACCGTAAGGGAATACGTTGACCTGAAAGTCTCCCGCGCGACGGCGCTCATATCCTCAAGAAGCTCCAGGGCAAAGCGTTCGCCGGAGTTCAGCACCACTTCCACATGGGTAATGGTCTGGGGCCTGTTTACCATTACGGGAAGGGCGATGCGGGCCATGTTATTGGGAAAGGCAAAAGGGAGGGGCACAATAATGTGCTGTTCTTCCTTTATGGGGCCAAGGCCGACAAAGGCAATAATATTAAGCCGCGCCTTTCCCTCGGGGATTGAAAGCTCTTCATGGACAGAGGAAGGGACAGGGTGGGTGTATACATCCGGGGCAAGCTCAAAAGCCCTGAGAAGTTCCTCATAGTCAATGCGGGCGCTGTCATGGCGGCCGGTGCCCCGGTAAAAAAGAACGCCCAGATAGCGGGCCAGGGCGGAATTGGAAAAGCTCGTCGCCTCCATGGGAAGGCGGCTTGGATCAAGATCGCGGTTTGAATCCAGCACCCTTTGCGCGACCCGCTCGTACCTGTCCGCCAGTAAGTTCAGCTTTTCGTTCAAGCGCCTGATCTCAACAAGCGCGCTTTCAATGTCGCCCAAAAAATAGAAGTTAAGCGCGTTAAAAACATTGATGTATAAATCCTCGTAGTTTTCGCCCCGGTATTCCCGCACCGTGTCGTTCAGCAGAAGGGCCCCTATTTCCTGGGTAAGACTTCTGGTAAAAGCCTCTTCGATAAGCCGCTCCGCCGTGTGCAGGTCGTGGAAAGACTCCCTGAACATCCCCGCGTGATGCTTTATCATGCCGCGGTCAAGGTAGAAAAGAATGTCGTTTCTTGAACTGTAAAGCGTCCCCCTGGCCCCCCTCCTTGAGTTGATGGAAGCCAGGGCCTGTTCGTAGGAACCGGCCAGGACGTGGCGGTCAATCTGGGCATAGATGGCGGGGCTGCTGGCGCAGGAAACGAACGCGGCGAACACCAGCGCCAGGAACAGAGCGTATAGAAATTTTACCCCCTGATTCATACACCCCCTACATCTATTTATGGAAGAATGCTGCCCGGATCTAGCGCCGGACATTCGGCTGCCTGATAACCTTCCTTATTTCATCGTTACGGCCCATCCACAGTCGGGTGTTTGTTTCGATATTGGTCAGTTCGGCGTCAACAAAGTAAGAGCGCACAGTTTGATTCCCCGCGCGGTCAACGATTGAGTTGATGGAGCCGGTAAGCAAAAGCGTCGCACCGGTTTCGTTGGCCAGAGCCGCGGCGGTTTCCATGCTGGCAAACAAAAGCTGATCCTGGCGCTCGTTGCGGATTTCTTCACGGGTCTCCCCGCCGGCGACAAAGTCCATTTTTCCCGAATTGACAATGGCGATTTCCAGCGCCCTGGAGATAATGGCCATATCAATGTGCTCGCTGGAATCGTTCCTGAATCTGCCTACCAAAGCGGCCGGCGGCCTCCCGTTCTGGGCGTTGTGTTCCTCGATAAACGAGGCTACCCGCGGGGACGTAAGGATATCGTTGATAAGACTGGCGGATACCAGTCTGGCATCGTGATCATTCCAGCGCCCGCTTAAATCGATTGCGGCATCAGTACCGACACGGGCAACCGTGGGGTTTGAAGAACAGGCGGAAAACAGGGCGGCGGACAGGATTAAAACAGTGCAGACTAAAAGGGGTTTTTTCATTTGGGCTCCTCCTCTTGAGCGTTATTATATTATATAAAACTATACTACAAAAACCAAGGTTACACAACGCCAAAAAAGCCCTTTTCCCGCGCTGATTGACAGATCACAAATTCACCTATACCGTTTAAGAGGCATATCATAAGCGTAATGCCATCAAACCTTTGGCTTTATTAAGGAGTAAATCGGAAAATGAAAGAAAACAATCGTAAATTTCTCGGGCTGCGGAAATACGCGGCAGTGTGCGTTATCGCGGCGCTTGCGGCTTTTGGCTTGCAGGGCTGCGCCACAGCTCCATCGGATGCCGCCCTGATAAGTTCCGGGGCGTGGTTTGAGGCAGTGTACGCGACATGGTCGGGCCCTGCGGACGGCACGTTTACCGCGCAGATTTCTGCGGATGGGCGCTCATGGAGCAATGTGGATCAAGCGCTGGTCAGGAACTCAGGCGGCAGCAATTGGCGCGTTGATGTGCCCGGCCTGGCCGCGGACAACAACCAAACATACAGCCTGCGCGTTAGAAGCGGGCGCAGAGATGTGCTGCGGGCCAATAACCTTGCGCCGCGTCCTTTTGACAGGCAGGGCTACGCTTTTTATACAGGCCCGGTCACCCTTTACAACGGGCGGCAGGTTCACTTCCCCAACGGCACAACCGGCGGGCACAACCCTGACGGCACTGTTGCCCCGGGCACGGAAATCATCTATGTTACGCACGAGAACATGCACGTGCTGTCCGGTCTTTCGTTACGGACAACTCCCACGGTCGTGCGTTTTATCGGCAGGGTAGGCCGGGCCGGGGGAAGGCTTCCCTACGTTAACTTCCAGCACCACCTTGTCATTCAGGGNGCGCAGAACATCACTTTTGAAGGTGTCGGCCCCGACGCGGTTATTGANGGATGGGGCATTTTATCCGCGGAATCGGACAATATCATCATCCGCAACCTGACCTTTGAACACGCGCGCCATGACGCGGTATGGACTCGCGGGCCTTCCAGCCACAACTGGGTTACGCACAACACGTTTTTGGTGAGCGGAGACGGCGCGTCCGACCAAGGTTCCGGCACAACGAACTTTACCATCAGCTATAATCTGTATATAGGAACAATCCAGAATATGCTGGCCAACGGCAACCCCGGAGAGGCTGAGCATCGCGGCACGTATCACCACAACTGGTTCTTTTTTGTGGACGCGCGCGCCCCGCGTCTGCGCGCAACACAGGCGCATATTTTTAACAACCTCTTTGATCATTCCGGCCAGGGGCCGGTAGCGGGGGAAAGGGCGAGCATGATTGCCGAGGGCAATGTATTCCTTAATACCGCCACCGGGGCTGCCCTTACCGGCAGAGGGGCCGAAGGTGTATTGGGAGTGTCCGGGCAAGGTTTTGGCGGCGGCATGGCCGGCGGTGTCGGAGAAGGCCCCGGCATGCTGATCACCTCTGCAATGCCCGCGACAACATCCGGCGCGCCTTCCGGCTTTACCCCGCTTAACCGCGACACGCTTGCGGCGATTCAAATGGAAACAGGCCGCAGTTTTGGCACGGACGACTTGCAGGGCTTTATCAATGCCCTGGTACCCAATTACCTTGACGCGGCAAGCGCGGCGCGTTTTAATCCCTTTGTTGACAACGCCATACGCCCCCTGCCCAGAGGTGAAGGCGGCGCGACTACCCAGATCTATAACAATTCCGGCCATCGCAATATCGGCAACATAGGCGGCGGGAACAACCTGGACACGCACCTTTACATATTCCAGCCCTTTAACCCGCGCCAGGANACCCCCGGCTTTATTCGGGTAAGCTCCGCNGCGGAAGCCGCAGACCAAGTCCGCTCCTTTTCCGGCACCATGCGCGAAACAGGAGCCGTCTCCCGGGCTTTGACCTACAACCCGCAGACCCACATTCAGCAGCCTATCATCTCTTTCCTCAGCATCAACAGCAACGGCTCGTTCGTTATCCGCACGGCCCGTTCTCCCTGGGCGACAGGGTACACATGGGAGTGGGATCAGGGGACGGGAGCCTGGGCTGCCCTTCATACTTCCGTTGTTGGCGGCCCCAGCGCCGCGGCCACCCCCAACGTGGCCAATTCCTACACCTTCGTTCCGGCGGGCATAACAGCCGCCCCCGGCAGAACCTACCGGTTCAGGGTTACCGCTTTTAACGACAGGGCCGGTGCCAGCAGCACTTCCGAGGCCGCCGCCATCACAGCCCCCGTCATCAACCCTTCCCCCGCCGACCTTATTTCGCGGGAAGGGCTTAACTGGATAGTGTTCAGCGAGAACTTTGACACCATGACAGTGGGGCCAATCCGCGATGCCGCCAGCCTGGCCCGTTTCGGTTTTGACTTCCGGAGGTTCCCCTACATGTTCCGGGGCCTCCCGTTGAACGCCGCCCACTTTAACCGCACTGTCGCCGGTGTTCAACTAGACGGTTCGGTCGTAGTCCCTGACCCCCGCTTTAATAATGCCCTGTTCCCTGACACGCGCAGGATTGACGCGGTTGTTACCAACGCGGCCAATGCCTTCGCCCACGCGACCTTTGGCCAGACCGAAGGCGGCCTTCACCATGCGGGCAACGCGGGCATCGCCGGTATTCAGAACGCGGCCTTTAACGGCAACGCCCTGATGCTCCGCGACTGGAACTGGAACAACCACTCCGACCAGGAACGCTACGCCGCGTTCATGCATGTGGATATCGGCTCGGAAATCGGCGGCAGAGTCAGCATTTCCTACGACTTCATGCTTAATCGCAGCGCCGCCGCCGCCGGCAGCGATATCTTCCCCGTGCAGTTATACGATGCGAGCGGCCGTTTAATCATGGCCCGCCGCGCCAACACTTCTTCCTCGCACTTCAATCATTTTGATCCGGGTCTTGCCCTGGATCAGCCCACATGGCAGGAAAACACCAACGTGTGGATCAACCTTGAAGTTGTTCTGGATTTCAGTGCGATGGTTTTTGATGTATACCTGAACGGCGCAGTCTACGAGTACGGTGTGCCGATACCCTCCGGCATCCGGGGCGTCAGGTACATTCTGGCGAACACCAACACGGGTAACCACGGAACCCAGACGATGAATCTGTTGATTGACAACATCGTTGTAAGAGCAAATTAGGAAAGCGGCAGTTTAGGGGAATGAACCTCACGAGCCCAGGCGGGCCGTGAGGTTTTCCTTATCTCCATTAAGCGTGTCGGCAATGGTTGAAAAATTTATCCTGTCGGGCAACGGCGGAACAATGAACGAAAATGATGTTTTCGTATCGGCATTGCTTACAGCAAAATCACCCATATTGATAATGTCCATGCCTATAACAATGTCTACGTTTACTGGAAAATCCACAACATAAACAGGGCAGTACTCTATTATAAAATTATGGGACAGTAGAATTGATATATATGTAAAATCCGCCTTAACGTGACCGCCTACTCCGGCAATAACAGCGGAAGATTCTGTTCTAGCCATACTTAGTTTTAGCTTGTCCCTTAATCCTGGTTTTATGAATGTCAATGTAGCCCCGGTATTCCATGCGTCCGGTATACATAAGATCAATGGGCATACGGTTACGATACCAATTCACCTTTGGAGGCGGTCATAACAGGTTTGGATTCTTCTCCTTGCCCATTGCCAGAGTGGGTTACAGAAGTGATCGGGCCTATCTCTATTACCATATTGTCATCTGACGGCCTATGTACCATGAATTCTCCCGGCTCAAAATTCTGGAGGGCTGCCTTGCCAGCATCGGAAACTTTATCGTAGACTCCCCACAACGATTCGCCGACAATCACAAGCCATTTATCCGGGTATTTTTTTTTGAACTCATCTTTATGCGCCTTATAGAATCTGTTTTCCAGTTCCAGCATATAAATCCTCCTGCTTATATGGTAACTCCTTTTTTAAGATTTTGCAATAAAATACCAGAATCAGAAAGCACCGTTCTTCTTGGGATGGCATCTCGCTTGGTGTTCCTTCACTTGACCAAGTCATCATGATAGCATAAAAAGAACCCATGCCGCATAACCTGAAAGCCCGCCTTGGCCGCATACGCGGCCAAGGCCATACCAGGCACTCCGATACTTCTCCCGCCCCAAAGCCCGCTGCCCTGCCGCCGGATGCCCCCTGGCCCGGCTGGACAGAAGCGGGCTTTAAGACCCTGAAAAGAACATTGTGCCGGGAGCTTCCCTTCCTGCTGCCGGAGAACTTTCCAAAAGCGCTGGCTGTCCTTGTTCCCGATTTTGCCCGCGCCGGACGTGTCCCCGCCCCTGGCGAACTGCTTTTTTTTGATCTTGAAACTACAGGGCTTTCCGGAGGCGCGGGGACAGTCGCCTTCCTTGCGGCCTTTGGGCGTTTTTCCGCCCCCGGCCGGCTCCCCTCCCAAATTGAGATTACCCAGTATCTGCTTTTGGATTACCCAGGCGAGGCGGACTTTGTCGAAAACGCCATAAAAGAATTCGCCGCTGCCGCTCCGCCTTTTGTCGTAAGCTATAACGGCAAAAGCTTTGATTCCCAAATCCTTAAAACCCGTTGTCTTATGAGCGGGATAATGCCCCCGCCCTATTTCCACGCCGACCTGCTTCACAGTGCGCGGCGTTTGTGGAGGCGGCAGCTTCCGGACTGTTCCCAGGCCACCATAGAGACTTCCGTCCTGGGCCTTGACCGCAGCGGGGATGTGCCTGGCGCACTGGCCCCTGATATCTGGTTTTCGTTTCTGCGAAGCGGTTCCGGGCGGGAACTCCTTTCTGTCTGCGATCATAACGCGCGTGACATAAGCGGCCTTGCCTCCCTTTTGCTTGCCCTGGCGGAAATCTCAAATGCCCCCCTTAAAAGCCGTGACAGGTTCCGTTTTGACGAAGAAGCCCTGGCGCTTTCCTGGAGGCGGGAGATGAAAAAAGGCGCACTCTTTTTTGGCGAAGCCGAACAAAAAACAGGCGGGCTTCTTTTGGAAAGCGCCGCCAGGAACGGCTGCCCTGCCGCATCTATCGCGATGGCAAAAACCGCCGAATGGCAGCACGGTGATCCGGCCCTGGCGCTTGAGTATACCGCGCGTGCCCTGCAAAAAGCCGAACTGCCCCGGCGTCTGCGGGAGGACCTTGAAAAAAGACACGCGCGGCTTCTGGGAAAAACCACAGGGCTGCTGCCCTGAACGCCGTCAGGCTAAGGAACGTATGTCGACTGAATATTTGTCCAGGGCCCCAGGAGGCTCCCTTTCTTCCAGGCAAGCGCGACATACAGTTTCTTGCCGCGGTCTCCTTCGGAAAAAAGGAGCGTATGCGGGGTGCGGCTTGCCGTTGCTGTATGAATCAGATCCTCAATGCTTTTGGGTTCCGCATCAAGCAGCGCCCATCTAATGACTACGCCGTCATAGTTGCGCGGCTTGGCCTTGCCCTTTGCCCCCAGTACCTTATAGTGCACGTGCACCTTGCGCAGCCCATCGATAACCAGAGTAAAATCAACCGCTTCATCGATCCTTTTTTTAAACGAACGGCTTTTGGAATGATTTGGGACATCTATCTCGTTCCTTTCTTCATCGGTCACTTCCTCATAGTGAATGTGGCGTTTAACAAAGGGGCGGATAACCTGTTCGGCCCGTTTTTTCGCGTTCCTCCGCTTTGTGGGGACAAAAGTCGAATCAGAATGCAGGGTTGCCTCGTACACCGCCTTCCATTCATTACAGGCGACATTCAAAGCGTCCCGCTCTTTTTGTGGAATATGAGTCCAGGCCGGCTTGCTCCCTGATGTTTTTTTCACAAGATACTCGTTCAGTTTAGTGAACCAATTGTGAAAATCCGCGAATGTCGTGGGGATATACCCGCTTTTTGACGGCATACATGATACCTCCATAGTATTTTTGAACTGCCAAAACGTCATAGACTCAACAGCGCAGCTTCCCGCGAGATTGGATTTTTTGTTGGTGTAAAAAGCTTTTTTTACACTTGATCAGAGTCTTTTCTGGTGTAAAAAACATGTTTCTGCACAGGATCAGAGTCTTTTTTAGTGCAAAAAGCCTTTTTTTGCACTAAATCAAAACTTTTTTGGTGCAAAAAACATGTTTCTGCACTGAATCAAAACTTTTTTTAGTGCAAAAAATATGTTTTTACACTTGATCAGAATCTTTTCTCCGCTGTCTTTGAAGCGCCATATTTTGACATACTTTAAATCTAAGGTATCCATATTCAGAGTGCAAGCTTTTTATGGTATTTTTTTGACTTTTGTGGATATTTTTCACCAAACTCAATTCTCCAATTATTCCAGAGGAATTATATCTTCCCGAAAAATAGAAAAAGCATGCAAGGAAAATATTATCGCAAAAACACTGGCAGATGACAGCGAGCCGGATCATAACACCATAGCAACGGGAAACAGTACCGTGCTAAAAGTGGGGATTGTGCGAATTGTCCATTGAAAGATAAATCCATAAGAAAGTGGGGTGGCAAGAATTCGGCACGAACGCTTTATGTCATAGACAAGAAGTATGAAGAAAACCTGTCTGAAAAGATGCGGGAGAAGATAGATGATCCTGTGTACCGGGAATTATATTCCCGGCGTATGCAAATAATAGAGCCAGTGTTCTCAAGCATCAGCCATTGCAAAGGGATGGACAGATTTACGTTGCGGACAATGGAGAAGGTGAATACGCAGTGGCAATTATATTGCATAGTGCACAATATTTTCCACAACTTTATATTAACGCTTCTGATTAGGTCAATTACTTTTTCATTTTAACTTGCAATAAACAATATTGCGTCATTTCAGTAATAAATCGAATGTTAATAGGCTTGTCCCAAGGTTTTTGAACAATACCCTTATTAACTTTATTGCCTGCGTCTGCAATTCGGTTTGAAAATACTTCAATAACATCAACACCAATAATGGAACAGCTATTGCTGTTTGGGCGGTTCTTCAGATACGATATTCCAA
>JGI24694J35173_10003149_pt1 | contig 12728 bp, 7 predicted proteins | sample TergutCo191P1_FD_35173 | JGI IMG/M metagenome (IMG submission 35173) | reverse complement strand
CACTTCGGGTGACTTGTTACATACAATGTCGCTTCGTATCTTGCTTCCGGTATGCATAGTCTCGCGACCCACATGTTTGGGTCCCGCGCCACCGTAGGGGTCGAAACCACCGAAAGAGACTGCCGAATAATTTGCCGTTGCAATGCCCACGCTGTAGGTAGAGCGGGCTGCATAAACATAGCCGATTCGCCCGAGTGGGCAAGACCGCGACCTGCCTGATTAAGATAGTATAATTCTAACGGATATAGCTATGAATGTGTTAGAAGGGATGCTGACGCAACGTTTAATAGCATAAAATTTCCACTGGTAATTCTTTCGGAAATGAAGCACAACTTTTGTGGGTGTCGTGCTGTCCTCGAAAGGGACATACAGCCCCTCGAGTTGAGTTACTCGACCCGTATAGACTGAAATTTTCGCTGCTCCACGGGCACATAGCGCAAGTTTTGTAACTCGTGATGCCGACAGGAAGCTGTGGGGAACGTCCGCATACAACGGACGGTGCTATCACCTACAAATTGTGGTGATATACGATTACAGTATATCATGGTGTGGTTGTGTTGGGCGTGACGTCGAATGTGTTCAGGGATTCCAGTGGCGGTGAGGAACATAATTCACAGACGCCCACTTCCCAATTTGGGTAGTTATCCAAGTCAATGGGTCGAGAAAATTTCACAGTGAATTCGGCGTGAGTGCTGTACTCGTAAATATCTTGCAAGGCTTTTCAAAACAGAGTGACGTAGAAGCTATTTGATGACGTTATGTTAGATATTCTTTAATCTTGCTGCAGGAACCCACGTGTCAAAATCCTGTCTTTAACCTTGCCAGCGGAAGAGAACTTCCCGAATGCCGCGTCTGACTCTCTTGTCCAGTATTTTATGTATCTTATAAGTAGTCCGACTGGTGATACGTACGTGGTTCAATTTCTCCTGGTAGAACTGATTATACATATGCGTGCTATTTAGATCCTCTAGTTCATAGACCGCTCGAGGACGGCTATGAATTACTTTAACGATCCTAAATATTTCGGTACTGAAATTGCGTTCTGTAGCCTTTCTAAACTTCATTTTCTCATTGCTGATTCGCATGTGCTGCCCGACACGAAACATGGCCGTCGAGACGCGAACACGCTGCCTCTTGGTCTACATTCGACGTCACATTTCTAGGACTTCAGCATCGGTCAGTCGCGAAGGCACAATGCATGTGGTCGAATGAACCGTGTCATTGTAATCCTTGACAAATTTCGGCAGAACGTCTGTATATCTGTACGATTAATTGATTGTAAATTTTTTAAAAGTCAATCTCTGATCTTCCTTGAGCATTTTTCAAGACTGCACATTTCATATCGGGATTTTTGCAACTTGAAACTGAATGCCCTCATCACGTAACATGTCCTGAAAATGTTTATTTAGAAATTCTTTGCCCTTATCTGTACGTAACCACACATGTCGGCGCGAGTCATCGTCAGGAAATAGGGATCGAAACGCACAGGTGATCGATGGGCCGCTCTGTCTTTAAGCGGACCAGATGCAGATATTTTGTAAAACATCGATTACAGATAGAAAGTATCCGTGTATGTCATTTTATTTGGCGAGGGACTGTACGTCCAGAAGATCGAATTCCCACAAGTCCATGAGGTTCGACAAAGTATAGGGATTGCGCAAGAACAGCTTCCTGACATGCCTATGCTGAGTGTAAGCTTCCTGCTGTTCCAGCCAGGCTCTGACAACAGATTTCTTTTTCCTTGATAACGCTGCAGAGCTTGTTCAAGTTCGAGAAAACTGACGGTTTGGCAGGACTGTAATGTAATGCTCTGGCGGACCTCTTAGTATTTTTTCCATGCACGTCGTAACCCCGATTCGACAAGTTTGCCTTTGAGCCTCTAGAAAAGTGTGGCGAAGATTTTGCGGAACTTTTTCCCTCGGCTGACATTAATGACTTCTCCGGGCTGATATTCCTCTAAGTGAGAGTTAGTCAGTAGTAATATTTTCTTATATGTCCTGAGATCTTCTTACGTCACGTGCTCCTTATTGGCTCTTTTACGTGTTAATAATTGTCACAGAACTTCGGATTCCCGAAATTCCTTCTACTTAATCGTGATTTTGCCATCCTGAACTACTAGTACCGTGGAAACGCTAGTCTTAAATATATCACCGTTCTTAAGCTTACCGTATTGCGTGTTAAGTAACAGCCTCTTGTAAACATATGGCATTAGATATGGGCTAGGCACTGGGCCTACGTTTTCTCTATCGAACTTCTTTACGTCCTCCTCGACAAACGCATCGTCATAATCATCATCATCACCATCATCATCCTCTCGGACAGGTTCGCGGTTCAGTGTCTCATATATAATCTCTTTAGACGGACGTATCTGTGTGTCGGCGGCAACAGATGCCTCGGTTTCATGAGTTTGTGTTCAGCGTCTTGATTTTCCTGTAAGTATAGGCAACTGTATGTCGGAGGTGGGGAAGGAGAAATTGTCGCGGCAAGCATTATTTGTTTCATATATTCAGCGATCTCCTTAGACCGTGCATTACGCCGCAGTTCAGTTTCGCGATGCTTANTACGCAGCTTAATCCACTCAGTTTGGGGGGCTGCTTTGTGGGTGGTTGGCAGCGGCGGTGAGGGGGTGGGTGTGTTTGCTTGCTCTCTTAGCAGACGGAGGCTAGGGGCAGTAGTCCTCGGCCGGGGCAAGTTGAATCTTTTTTAACATGACCAGTGTTACTTTGCTTCAATGAGACAAGCAAGCGTGGGCAGTACTGCTGCTAGGAGCGGTAGGAGGTAACCTCCGCGCTGAACAATAAGCCGTTTCTTGACTCGTAACTGGACTTGCTTAGTAACAAGCTTACGTAGGGTTAGATTGTGTTTGCTAATTTTGCACTTAAAGAGCCAAACAGTGCAATGTTGCCATTTAGGACATTCAAGACACACTCGCTAATACAATTCACGAGGTCCCTGTCGCAGTTCCATGTGATAGCTTTAGCAATTTCGGCTGAGCTTATTTAGTACGTGAAGAGTGTGGTAATTTGGCCTCATGCGTTTCATTGCGTATATCTACATATATCAAGGGTGGTGCTTTATCCGGGAAGATGCAGGTTCGAAACCTGAGACTATTATCCGTGTCCTGTGATTGATCTTTCAACAGGTACCCGTGAGTTGCTTATGTAGCATGCAGATAAGCCTGCAACTGTCAGTGAATATATTGAGGCAGTACTTGTTGCGCTAAATGTGAAAATTGATTCCTATCACGCACGTTTTTCAAAACATCAATATACTTTCCTTTCAGTGAGTTATCGCGAAAGTACTTGCCCTGATGAAACAGGTTCTAGGTAATCAGAATGACACTGATATTCCTGTGATGGCTGCGTTTCGTAAATAGGTCGCATACGTCCTTTGAATAGGCGTCATTAAACAAATCGTCTAGAATTATTAGGGTCGGATTTTCCCCACCATTTTTGAAGTCTGATGGTACTCCGTGAAAACGAACGTGTTTCTTCCCGGCCAACTGCCGAGAGTGGATGGCGCTACTCTCAAAGTAGCACAAGACAATTCCACAGCTGAAGTTAGGCTCGGTGCAGAGTGCTTTGTTGTTTCGCAAGAATCGAATGCAAATCGATGACTTGCATGACCCTCTGGGCCCACACACAAAACAACTAAAAGGGTGCTTGAATCTGAGATCGTCACCAATGGATGGTCGGGCAGTAACACGGCTCTCTCGCCGGTACCTCACCCCTGTATATATACCCGAATGGGACGGACGATTGGTCATGCATTCGGCGTCTCTTGAAGAAGGATATTCTATACCTGTTGTTCCCGGGTTCTGTCACTATAGCAAGCGTTCCCCCTGGCCCTCCTTTTGCGTTTGAACTTATGCTCCGTGTGCACGTTAACAATGGTTTCGCCCTGATCCAAAATCATGTACAAGATTTCCTCGAAATTCACCAATTTTGAGGCGTGTTAATTTAGAGTGATGCCCGTGAATTTACATACAGCTTTCTTGCCTTCATTTTTGATCACCCTGTATGCATAATTCTTTGGAACTCATTACGAAAACTCGTCAATGTATGTTTTAGTTCAGATTGCATATCCCCCAGCTTGTCGCCAAATGCGATCGGCCACGGTTCGGCACTCGGTTGAATAAATATAACACAATCATTATCACAGTAAATCGCGTTCTCCTGCAACCGGTCGAGAAAACCATACATACCATACCATACAACCATACGTCATCGCTGGCAAATTCCAAATTCGTTAATTCTACGCCTGGCGTGGATAGAAATCTGTACAGTTCATGGGGCTCTGTAATAATTTTGGTGCCCTTTCTTTCATTTCTCTCGGTCAGTATTCCCCACATTGAGTTGATGCAGAGTTTCGCCAGACCGCGTTTAGCAGCGTTAGGCCTGATTGACTCTCTGTCTAGCCGTATCGCTCTCTCTTCCAGAACGGTTCTATATATCGCTCTTCGTCGGCCGGGCTTTGAACCCAGGCGGAATAGCTGCTAGCCTCTGTTTTTAATTTCAGAAAAGTGTATATATAGCCTGCAAAGAGGCCGCCTACCCGAGTATCGGGGTCGTACCTGGTCACATTATATTCATACAATTCACAAACCTCCAAAATTNTGTATCCCTTCTGCACAGCCACAAACTTCGTTAATGACCAACGTACCTGTCGGGACCTCACTTCGTCTGTCGTGAGGCATCATTCTCCTGTATTGGACGGTAGGGCACACGTTCGGCACAGACAGAACATGGGTTTATGATAGCTCGGAAGGGGAGCACGGGATGATACAACCTCTCTGGTGGAACGATTAAACATTTTATAAGGCCATCCTTACGCAACCAGACTTCCTTTTTTTGCACGAGTCTCCCACATGCATGACTGGATGGAACACGGGGAACTTGAAATACTTGGATATGTAGGGTAAATCCTCATTACGTGCACATACTGGATTGTCTCGCCTTCCCGCGCCTTATAGTGGAGACGCATTGCTTGGGTTCGGCCCCCGTACAGAGGGATCCGGTTACACAAACGACTCTGACACACTGCTGAGTGGGCGAGAATTACGTGTGTCTGTACCAATATTGTCTAATTCACATTCCCACTGAAATTTGACCTGGTATCGATCACGAGTTATCTTTTCCAATCGTGCCATTGTATGTTCGTATCTAAGTACTAGGGTGTCGCGATTTGTGGTGATGACGTCACGAAACACCTAACAGGCGCAGTCATGCCAATAACACCCGAAAAACTCATAAACTGTATTCGTCTCTGCACAATAACCGTCCACAGTGAAGTGGGGTAATTCAGGCATTCAGTATTCGCGTCCGTTGTGTGCGCCTTTCATGACCAACCTATCATTCTGCTCCATGTGAAACAGCCGCATGATAGCTTTCTTACTGTACTTGTTATTACAGATGTACCCTTCTATGGGTATCAGCTCTATAGTGTCGGGCTTCAAAAACGTGAGCCTCAACTGTTTATTCCACGCGGACGCGATCGTAAGGGACTCGAGTAAAACCTCAATGTTTCCTATCTGTAAGAACTCACGTCTAAAGACGCGACAGGCTTGTCGTAGAACCGTACGTCATCCTGACAGTATGCTTCTAGTACAAGCCTGTTATGAAATAGTTCAGACTTGTGTGTCTCGTACCACGAGAGGAATTCCTTCCTCTACCCGCCACTCATTTCTTCCACACCATAGTACGATATGTCGGGCATAGGGCCTTCATAATCGAGGTTTTTCTCTTTGAAAATTATTAAGGGTACCACGTTTTAGTGGCCTGCAGACCGAAAACTTCGGGCATTTTACATAGTGCACATGGTAGGAAGTACGCGCTTTTCAAAAATACTAGATGCTTCATTTTCGTACTTATGATTTTTATACCGTTCGTGATACGTTCAGTCTTCCATTTCTCANGATTGCCCTATTTAGAATAAAGTGCAGATCGAAAGCCTTGGCGTTATGCGCGATCACTATCGTCTTATTGGCCCAGGGGCGGCGTTCAAAAACATAGGTTTGCAGATCACCTACAGGGTCGTCCCAAAAGAGTGCCTCCACTTGCCGAATCGCTCAAAATCTATACCGTCTTCCATGTCCTCACACCTCGCACAAAACTCTTGCACGCAGTCGAGGTTAGGCACATGTACTTTTGAAATATCGGAATACCGCTTATTTTGTGTATTCTCGAAATCATGAATTACGTCCCGTACCTTTTCTGCGTTAGCTGGCAAAACGTCCATCAGAGGTATCATATAGCACAGATGCCCTACGTCTCGGTTTTGTTTACCCGTCTCGCAATACCGTTTGCATTATTCAAGCGTTACGCATCTCGTCAGCGCTCCACAGGTCGCGCAACATCTCTAGCGCTTACAAATGGGTTTCTTATTCGAGGTGCTCTGCTTTTGGTCGCGAAACACGTTTGGCTCCTAAAATGTCTATTACATTTGGCGCAGGGTATTCTGACGGCGGAGAAGGCGCACGGAGGCCTAGTCATACAATCACTACGTGTCTGGTCACAGCGATGTGTGGCGTCATTTCTGCATACTTTGTTACATTCTTTACACACGTACTTCGCCATCGCGCCCTTTATATTCACGGTCCCATGATAGTGCCGTTCGACATTATCAATTCTCTTAGGGGATTCGACCTGCTCTTCGAACATTATATATTCAAACGCCGGACCTTGATAGACATTTACCTTGTATTCGCGAAAATGTTCTTGGAATTTGATTAGTTCGGGGATTCCGTCACCTACGGACAGGTCGATACCTGTCTTAGCGAGCAGGTTTTGTACCACGGGACGTATCGTATAACCTCTACGGTACGCTACATACTCCGGATAATTTTCTGTTTTTTTGCTATCGGTATTATTAATGCGTGGGCCAAAAATTTTCTGTTGCTTTTACTTCTACGACACTTCTTTTAAATTGTGACATGATTGGGAGCTGCCGGCCCTTGCTCTTCATTCCACGGCCGAAAGCTAAGGCATTCTAACACAATGTACAGTCATGATCAACTTGTCCAGAGCGTTCAATCTAGAGTTTGATTGTGATACCTTCTAAGCAAGGCTCCATATTACATCTCCCGCCAACTGGTGCTTACGTCTGAAACAGATTCCTATAGGCTTATCATTCTGATTTACACGGTTCTGAATCGTTATTCCCACCATGTCACTATCGCTCAGATTCTGTAGTGCGTGTTCAAAAATATCGTTCACACTGGCTAGAAAATGATTGAAGGGATCTCTGGCGTTGGAGGGGTAATAGGCGCACTACCAGTTGTGTTCCCATGGCATTGAACCGGTTATACCGTGGAGTAATTGTGTCCTCAATCTCGAATCTGCGAGACATGTTTATTGTCTGCAAACTAAGGGAATATGTGCTATAATACATTGAAAAACTATCTTCGCTAATGTTCTTTCTATAGTGCCACTTACCTGATTATTACTTACCGATATATCCCAACAGGTATCGCCGCATTACAAATACCTCCACTATGCACAACTAATTCTTCCCAGCGGGACCTATGATTTACAACTTTTATCGGCGCACTGGCTTGCTTCTTTTATATTACGGATAATTACGTCATGTCACCAAAAGCGCGTATTATAACTATTTGCACGTGGGGACAGTCGCCATTGTGCTATGTATGCCTTTTTTATTTTTCGTTATTGTGCTATTGATAACTATTTTCTTGAATGTGCATGACGTCACTTTATCGCATATTGTCTTTCTGTCGTAGCTATTTCAGGGTGCCTTCGACATACGCTTGACCTCGCCCGGGCTGTCCACAGTCCTTAACAAAATTTACGAGTCTTTCTCCCTATATCCAATACACTACTTATCACGCACATGCGAAATCCCAGCGACCTATAGCTTGCCTTTCTTTCAGCGACATAATGGACCTGACCCAAACTTTGAGGGGGTCGCGTGCGAAAAGACTATCTCTGTCACCGAATTGGACCTCAATCGTAAATATCGCATTCTCCGGGCTAAAAGACTGACTACAAAATTCTGCCCCTCTGTGGTGATCACTATCAGGGGTGAAGGGGCAGCTCCGGCCCAAATATTCCTGCCTAGGTGGTATAGTGATGTCATTACGGACACCGATATTGAACAGATTAATTCCAATGCTGTGTTCCTGCATCTGGTCTACAAGGGCGTATTTTCAACAACGAAAGCCTACCTGTTAGCAATAGAGATGTAATGCATATATGTTTCATTACAGGCTCACACAGTAGACATGAGACCCCTAGGCACGGTGTTTGATGGATCAGCGAGTCTGTTCGAAACCCAACGTGTCTTATGCAACTTTATCGGACATGACATTTGGCTGGGGCATTTCACGCCTGTACGTCACGACCATCTGCATTTCATCCAGGCACTACTTCAGGAGTTTTGTTCACTAGGTATATTCTGTGCATTTACATGCCTAGACCCTGCTTAAATTGCAGTATAATAGATAAATACTGTTTGTAGGAAAACTTTTGTCACTTATACATTACCAAAAGCACTTCCAAAATCTTGGGGTCCCTCCTCCAAAAACCACTAAATTTACAATAGGTTCTTTCAACTTTCAATTCAGATCCCGTCGAGCCTTTGAAATTTATGCAGATTTTTCGGTCTACGAGATTTCGTATGAGGGTGTAACACTAAATTTTCATCTGCTCCTTGTCGACGCAACTGTGGATTGCTGTCCTAGGGCATGCTTAAATTTCGTGGAATTCATTTGAGATTATATTAAGACATTCCCATTCATAAAGTACGCCATCTTTTACGTCCCTCTCGAAACTTCTAAAATTTTGATTCTTCGCCATTACCGTGCTGCTAGTGACAGTTGGAGGACTTATAATCTCTGCGCAGGATGTTGCAGAGATTGTACGCCCTCGATCCAGCAATTCGTCAGCAACTGTGCCTTTCCACATTCTTACTCTACCTACCAAAATTCTTGCAAATTTAATATCTGTTTACGTCAACCACCTACACTGCGTGATTTGGCTTCGCATTCCGTCTTACATCACTTTCAATTTATCAGAGTTCCAACTTACCGCCCGAACGCTGTATCACCATTACCTTCACGCCGCAAATTCACGTCTCGTTCCCGAACATAAGTCGATAACTCACACGGACATCTATTTATAATCTGCATACGCTTATCCCACTCAGTGTGGGCGAGAAACCATGTTACATGAATATAGCATTCCTGATCGCTATGTTTGTTGTCGCTCATTCGACAACGAACACTGTTAGTTATGAGGAAGATATCGCGACATTGTGTTTTGACAAAAATCGATGGTGGTGCGCCTTTTGTGATGGGTCCCTATTGATCCCTCCTCAATGTTTGGTGGATGCTGTGGGGCAATAACACAGCAGACTGTTGGGTACTATCTCGCCCAAATTCATTTTACGTGTCTTGTTGTAGCTATGTCATGCTGAAAGGTGTGTACCAACATTGGTACGTTATATATTGTAAGGTTTACGGGCCACCAATCTATATGACTTCTCGCACAACGCTTTTACGTTAACTCCCTTATCCTACACCAGCTGATCCTAATGAATGTTCTTGAACGACAAAGTGTACTGAACCCCTTCCCGGTAGCGGTATGGCCATTTAAGTTTGCGTGTCTAGTTGCGTCAGCATTTTTCGCTGCAAGGACAGTTATGTCATGGGTTGGCAATCCTACGGTCCTGTAAACCCTTACGGCAATTCAAGCGACCACGGCGTCATGCTCCAACTACCACTGCCGACATTTCGACCATATCCATTACCTAACTCTGCGGGTGCGCCATTTTCTTCTACCAATGCTCACGGCGGCGGCCCACCAACCTTCACGCCATCTCGTTTTACAAACACGTTCGATCTTCCTCAGGCACTACCACGGCTGCCACCAACCTCCGCGCCAACTTGTTTTCCAACCACATCTTCCTGAGGCACTCCCAAGGCTGGGGTTACAACACACGCTAACTTGTTTTCCAACCACGACTTCTTCAGGCACTCCCACAGAGGGGTTACATCGGCCGTAGCCCTAAACTCTACCTACTTTGTGTCAACGTATACGGGCGGCCGGAAACTACCTAAGGCGTAGGGGGTCTTAACACATTACGGGCCCAACGTACCTTACCTTAGGTCAGGGTTCCCTTACCTTACGTTACGTTAAGGCGGCCGCAGTTTCAGGCACGGCGTTGGTTAAAGGCGGCCGGAACCTGAGGCATAGGCAAACACATTACACGCCCTACCTACCTTACCTTTGGTGACGATTCCCTTACCTTACGTTAAGGCGGCCGGATCTTGGCGCTATTCTACACAATATGGGACCTGTTTTAAACTTCATACTTGCCCTCTTTTCATACTTACTCCTTTATTCCCATTCGGTCATTTGCCACTTTCTTCCAATCACCTGGTTCTAAGGGTCTAAACTCACCTCACTTTATTTTACACATTTGGTGGAAGTCTTAAAGGGGCACAAGGTACTACTGTTGGGTGCAGGTGACCAAGCCAAGCCAGACAAGACGAAGTGTTAAATAGGGGAAGGAGACGCAAGTCTCCTTTCTCTGTCTGTTAGCCATTACAACGTTTCACCGTATCGCTGGGCTCTGTACCGGACACCTTAACTCTAACAGAGGTGAATATGCTTACGGGTGACGGCGATGACACTAATGCGTATTGCTTTGTGCACAATTAACGCAGGGAAGTGTCCTGTTTAGCCACTTCACTCCCACCAAATTACACATGACCAAACCATCAGCTATACATCCTATCCTGTACGTCTCACAACAGAAATCAGAGCTGTTTGTGGCGATACTGGTCTTAGGGACGTTCAGTGAGAAAGATTAACATGAGGCGAGAGAAAACTGCACTAAGTCTCTCCATAATGTGTAAGTTACGGAATATCTTTAGGGTGATATTATCGAAACTTCCGAGGTGTGCTGCGCAAGTGGCACTAACGCGACACGCGAGAAATGTTCTTCTTTCAGTCAGCTTTCCCGACGGAAGATACCGTTCTGCGGACCTAGCGGTATATGGGGTGGTAATGCAAAAAGGATCCTAGACAAGCGTAGTGCAATGATACAAACTGGATTTCAGTTTTTCAGAATAGGCACTACTGGCACGAGTTTTGGAAAACTATTATATATGTGTGTGTGTGTGCGCAGTGCCCGGTAGCTCAGTCGATATAGCGACTGCCTACGGGTTGGACGGTCCGGGGATCGAATCCCTGTTGGAGGCGAGATTTTCCGCAGCTGTCCAGACCGGCCCCGTGCCCCACCCAGCCTCCTGTGCAACGGGTACGGGGTCTTTCCCGAGGGGTAAAGAGCGGCGGGGCGTGAATCTGATCTCTCACCCCTTTCTAGTGCCGTGGTTAAGAAAGAGTAGATCTATACCTCTACTCCCCCCCCTATAGGCCTACGTCCTGTACAGAGCATTAGTTCCTGTACAAGCGTGCACTTTACCTTTTTATTTTATATATATATATATATATATATAAACTCAGTAATTTCTTCTCCAGTCAAAGAAATTATTAAATTTCCCACGGTCTGCTATGCATGAAGGCAGCCGACACCCAACATTCATTGCTGGTCACGAACCGCCATTCTCTATTGGTCAAACGTGTCGCCCATTTCCCGTTAGGTATAGATTTGGACGAAGGGTGTGCCCTGTCGCACTCATAAAGAGATGGACATTTAAAATGTGGGTAACTCCGGCCGCCAGCAACTATATCGGGAATTAGCGACCGGAAGATATAGGTTAACCCAGACGTTACGTAAAAACGTTTTATGGATTGCAATCTTTGAATTTCTGTCACAAGAAATGGGGTAAGTCAGAAGGTACTCTGAGTTAATTTGGAGCTTGGATCTCATCCAAATATTTCCGTGGCATTATGTCTATGCACAATGGCATCTTTATGTTTAGCTGTTTTACTAATGATGTATGACGTGTTACTGTGTGACACAAATACACTTGAATGTTACCTATAGTATCANTGCTGTCTGATGCATGCATATCAACAGATGGCAGATTTGAAACCAATCTTGGGCATGGATGCATGTCCACAGCTTTGTATAGTGCTCCCTTGTGGTGAATCCCATGTGCAGTCAGTACCGTTGGGCATCTAAAAACCCAAGGTTTTGGAATTAATTTAGATTCCAAACATCCCAAAGAGCCACAGCACAACACTGTATAACACAGACACACATATGCATACACTATACTGCACCTGCAGAAATGGCTACAGGCTTGTGACCTAAGAGATCTACACAATTGGCAAGTGTGCGCAGATCTATAAAGCTTGTATTTAATCAATGTTATTTAGATTTAGTGCCCAGTTTTTATTTGCTCGCAGTATGCAGGCAGTAGTATTCATGACTGTGAATTAGCAATAACAGGCACATATCACTTACAGTACCTCCTGTCTATGTCAAGGCATGTATGTTACCTGCAATTTGATAACCAAAATAAAGTAAATAATTAAAGTTATTATATGATTATTATCTTCATCTTCTTCTTAGCATGGCTCTACACATCTTAGTGCACAGTTTTCGCCTTCCCAACCACTTCCTTCAATCTTCCTCTCTCCTGGTTCTTCCAATGTAGCACTTTTAACCTCTGTATATCTTTTTTAACTTCATCCTCCCAACATATCTTTGGTCTCCACATTGGCCTCTTTGAAATGGGTTTCCAGGTGTGTATTGCTCTGACCATTCTTGTATCTTGCATCCTTTCGATATGACCATAC
>JGI24694J35173_10003148_pt1 | contig 12730 bp, 10 predicted proteins | sample TergutCo191P1_FD_35173 | JGI IMG/M metagenome (IMG submission 35173) | reverse complement strand
GTGCCTGTGCCCGTCTTGCTGCGCAAGCCAGGCGGTGACACTTGCCCTCGTCCGCCGTACTAATCACGCGCCTTCGCTAGGCGCGCTTGCACACTCCCGCCGCCCCTCAGAAATTCCTACTGCTTGGGCGCGGGGTTATCATTGCTATACCGCAACCGGAATCTTATGCGTCTTATTAAACGGATGGGGCTTATAAGCCTCAAGCCTGAAATCATCCACGGTGAATTTGTAAAAATCCTTTATATCGGGGTTAATGGCAAGCGTAGGGGCGGGGCGGGGTTCTTTTTCCAGAAGCTCCTTGACGATAGGGATATGCCTGTCATAAATATGGGCGTCGGCTATTACATGAATGAGCTCACCCGCTTGCAAGCCGCTTACCTGTGCCAGCATATGAATAAGAATGGCATACTGCGCCACATTCCAGTTATTGGCCGTAAGGAAATCCTGAGAACGCTGATTTAAAATAGCGTTTAACCGCCCCTCCGCCACGCCGAATGTCAAACTGTAGGCGCAGGGATACAGACCCATGGCGTGTAAATCCTCGTGATTGTACATATTTGTAATAATCCGCCGGGATGCGGGATTATTGCGCAGGTCGTAAAGTACCCGGTCCACCTGGTCGAATTCGCCCTCGGGATACTTGTGCTTAATCCCAAGCTGATAGCCGTACGCCTTGCCAATCGAACCGCTTTCGTCCGCCCAGGAATCCCAAATTTTTGAGCTAAACTCGTTGATGTTATTGCTCTTTTTCTGCCAAATCCACAGAATTTCATCTATGCAATTTTTAAAAGCCAGCCGCCGAAGGGTCAGTGCCGGAAACTCCGTAGCCAAATCATAATGATTCACCATGCCAAAAGCCCTGACGGTGTGCGCGGGTGAGCCATCCGGCCAACGCGGCCTCACTGCCTGCTTTTCGTCGGAAACGCCCTGTTGTAAAATAAACTTGCAATTTTCAATAAAAGTTAAATCCGCTTGGCTCATAAACAACTCCTTCTACCACTCCGACGCCAGCTTGCTGTCGATGTATTCCACAACATGGTTGCGAACCGCCGGGTCTTTAAAATGATTTGCGGTGACTTTAAACCGCAGCTCCTGCAATTTGATTTCATCCCGGTTTTTTACATGGATATCCGCAGCCAACTTGTAGCTGTTGCGGAACTCCGAGCCCAGCGAAACAGCTTCATTCAAAAGAACAAGTGCGTCTCTGAGCTCTCCAGCTTCAGCCAAATCGCCGGCCCAAGCGGTAATCGCTTTTAGATACTCGTTAAAATTTTCTTCGTACTGGGCGATGGAATCCATTTGGGCAAGACCGTATTGTTTTTTTAATTCCAGATTTGTCATGGGACGAGGCAGACGAAGCATCGTGCGTTTGGCACACCGCTTCACGCTGTGCGGGTCGCCCTCGGGAATTGCCGGCAGCGCGGCGAGGTCAGGCGTGTAAAACAGCTCCGACTCAATCTCTTTTTTGCGGACGGAATTAGCCGCCTCTTCTTCCTCGAGAAAACGGCGGTTTATTTCGTCCTGTTGCCGTGTGTGACGGCGTACCGCATACGCTATGACAAAAATAACCGCCAAAGAAGCAACCACCAGCAAGATGTTTAAAAATCCCATAAACACTCTCCTTAGAAATTGTCAAATGTTTAGTGAAATTATACCCCATTTCATGTATAATTGGTACATGAATGATTTGAATGAGAATCAAAAAACGGCTGTGGGGCATTTAACCGGGCCAATGATGGTGCTTGCGGGCCCGGGAAGCGGCAAAACCGCTGTAATCACGGCAAGAGCGGCTTTTTTGTCAAGCGGGCCCGCCTCGCCGTCGAATATCCTGGTCATTACTTATTCCAAAGCCGCCGCGGGGGAAATGGAGCGTCGTTTTAAGGCAATCTCACCCAGCCCGGTTACTTTTGGGACATTCCACTCGGTATTTTTCCGGATGCTTCGGCGGGCCGGCGGCTACGATTTGGGACAAATTTTAGGCGAGGGCGAACGCCGCGCTGCCATACGCGGATTTTTATTGGAGATGCAGTATGACTTAGAGGACGAATTCCTATCCTCCGTAATCAACGAAATGTCGCTGGTGCGCAACGAGCTGCAAGAGCTGAAGCACTATCATTCGGCAACCATCGGCGCGTCGGACTTTCGGCATCTTTGCGACATGTACGAATCATTTAAAAAATCCGAAAATAAAATTGATTTTGACGACATGCTGTGCCGGACTTATGCTCTTCTTAAAAGCAATCCGCAGGAGCTGAAATTCTGGCGCGAGCGTTATCAGTATATTATGATAGACGAGTTTCAGGACATAAACCGGGTGCAGTACGAAACGGTTAAGCTGCTAAGTTCGCCGCTGAATAATCTGTTTATCGTGGGTGATGACGACCAAAGCATTTATCGCTTTCGGGGCTCGCGGCCGGAGTTTTTGCTAAACTTTCCTCAAGATTTTCCCGAAACTAAACAAGTCACTCTCTCGACAAACTACCGTTCAACTGATAATATAATCGGCTACGCCAATAATTTAATCAGCGTAAACGAGCAACGCTACGGTAAAACCATATCGGGGACGGGCCGCGACGGCAAGCCTCCCATGATTTTGACGGCGGAGGACCAGAACCGCGAGGCGGTACAAATTGCCGAGCGAATCCGCAGCCTGATGAAGCGTGGCGCGAATTTGAATGAAATTGCCGTGGCTTTCCGGCTGAACATGCAAGCCCGCGCATTCATTGACGCTTTTTTGAATATGAACATACCCTTCCGAAGCCGTGACGAAATTCCCACAATATACGAACACTGGATAGCGGAAGACCTGATGGCCTACATGCGGCTGGCTCGGCGGCTGAGCCTGCGGCAAAAATCAGGCTATGACCCGGATGCGGCACGAATCATCAACAAGCCCTACCGCTTCATAGGCAAGGCATTTTTGCAGGGAATAAAAAAAGCCGACAAGGATTTATTCACGGCCTATAAACGGGATTCAGCCCTTCACATGGCCACAAAAACCCGCATAGAAGAGCTTTACGACGACCTGCTTTGCCTAGCCCGGGAGAAAACCGTTGGCGCGATACGTTACATACGCCGCGGATTGGGGTATAATGGCTTTATAGCAGACACCTGCGAATACCGAAAGTTAAACCCGGCGGGGCTAAACGAAATCGCGGATGAATTGCAAGAAGCCGCAAAGCAGTTCCCTGACCCTTTGGATTTTATGATTCACGCAAAAAACGCGGCCCAGGCGGCAAAGGAGCATAATCAAACCGGCCCCTGCTGTACCCTCACTACTCTGCACAGCGCGAAGGGCTTGGAATTCGAGCGGGTTTTCATCGCCGGGGTAGTGGAGGAGGTTCTTCCCTCGTTGCACAGTAAAACCCTCTACGAAATAGAAGAAGAACGCCGCCTGTTCTACGTGGGCGTAACCCGTGCAAAGCAAGAACTATACCTGTCCACAGTGAAATCAAGATATGACAAACCCGCGAAACCCTCGCGATTCCTGAGTCCGCAGCGCAGCGAGGAAGTGTAGTCGGGATTGGGGCAGAGCCCCGTTTATAAGGAGGTATCTTATATATGAGTCGATGGCTTAGAAGAAATAAAAGAATCGTAGCGATGATAATAGCAATACTGATGGCGTTTTTACTGTTGCTGGGCTCAGTGGCGGGATTTTTCATGTTTTAGGGGGGAAATGCTATGCCTGATGATAATGATAAATTAACAGATGATATGGATGACTTAGAGGCGCAGTTGGCCGCGTTGGGAATGTTCAGCTCTGACGACGGCGACGGTGGCTTGAGTGCGTTGCTTAGCGGCGATGACGATGACCCCTTTTCAATGCTTGAGACTATGGGAGAAAGCGGAGGCTCGGACTCCGCGTCTGCCTCTACGGCCATGGACGGCGACTCGTTGGACTTGGACGCGCAGCTCGAAGCCCTCTTAAACGCCGACCAAAGCGCGGATGAGGATTTCGATATCAGGGACATGTCCGTATCTACCCATACCCAGTCGGTGTATGACCCCGAAGTTGAGGGAATGGGGATGGTTCAGTATGTAAAAGGCTCGTTCAAGGTTGAGGATGAAAAACCCAGTACAAAGCTGTTTGACGACATCTCCTTTGTAAAAATACTTGCCACGGCCATAATCGGAGCCTTGTTTATCTTAGTGGGCGCGGCCTCGGTAATTTTCGCGACCTCGGCCATTCGCAACCAGCAAGTAGCCGTTGCGGCGGTTTCCCATTTCGTACCCATCGAGCTGCCCACAAATGTTGCCAACAACGCCAACTTCGTTTTTATCAGCCAGCCAATGCTTTTGGGTAATCGCAGTCTTACCCTTAACCGTATTTCCGCCGGGTACACGGGTACATTTTTCTTTTTTGACGAGCTTTTTGACCCCGACGACTACATTATCCTACTGTATAATCAGGCGCGGTATCTTTATCCTATCACGACATTTAATATCCGGCCCGCACCGGGAGGCGGAACCGTTTTACAGTTCGGCTCGCTTAAACGCAATACGCTGTTTTTGACTTTGCATATTCAGTGCCGCGCCACATATGAATATGTGCGGTTCGAATACCGCTTCCTTTCGCCGCCGACGCATTCGCCGCCGCTTTATCTTACACGCGGCGTGTACGCTCTGGGTGATGACGGTTTTCCGGGACTTAAGGTTCGCCATGCCATTTTTGACAACACCAGCAGTCAAATTCATTACAGCTTCACCCACGACCCAAGAAAGCCCGGGCTACGCATGAATCCCGGCTTCGGTGACACTTTTGTGACACTTAACGATATATTCTCTACAATTAATAGCCTGACGAACGGTTTGTCCGCCGTTTACTATGAAGATTTTAACATTACAATCGGCTCCGCCACCTTTGGCACGCTTCTTACCATTGACGGCCCAATGAATGTAAATTTTAATGACTTGACATTCTTTTATCCCAGCCCCAGGTTCGATGTCACGCCGCAAATGCTTTACGGCAACGACCAATCTCGGCCTTTTTCGATTCAAACAGGGATGTTTACCCTGAACCTGGAGGCCATGCAACAGCAGGGGCGGCATTTGGTGCTTACCCTTCACGGCCTGGATGAAAACGGCCGTCGCCGAGAAACCATTCCACAAATGACCGTGCGCATAAACGCCAACGGCAGAAATTTTGATTTGCCGGGGGAAGCACGCCCATCACCCCGTGGGACGGACGTGCTTTTTGACCTGCTTCCTTATTCTATGTACATTCGGGAAGCGCATATTTCGCAGTATTCCTTGCTCATTCATTCGGTAGAATACAGCATACCGCAAATAAGCGTACCCCTTCAAATGTCCCCTGTGTTTAACAACTTACCCAATGCCAGAAGATTCATGGCGGAGACGGCCGTTACCGAGGCATTCTTGAGCTTGCTGGCATATAAATCAGGGGACATTACCGCCGACGGAATCATCGGGTTTTCCGACGAGCTGCGTAATGACCCTCAACGAATGAACATTTTCTCGCCCGTAAATTCATCGCGGTACAGCTCCATGTACGGTGCGACGGTTGTTACCGGCGACTTAATCAGCAATTACGATTATATCTCCGTTGTGGAGGTTCAGTGGGTGGCCGGAGAGGGCAGAAGCATTGAATATTTCCACGCAACCTTCCAAGTTACCTCCCGCAGCCGGGATGGCATTTGGGCTGTGGTGGATTTTAGGCAAATATGACAATGGAGCTGAAGTTCGCGTTTGTCGCGGGCTGCTTCGCGCTGGCACTTCTTTCGTATTTTCGCTGCAACTCAAAAAATGATTGGGCTTGGCTGGTTGGCGGCTTAGCTTTCACTCTTGGTGCGGATTATTTTTTGGTGTTGCACAATAATCATTTGCATGGCATAGCCGTGTTCTGCTTTACTCATGTGTGCTATATCATGCGGGCGGATTCTCATAAAAATTCCGTCAACGTCTATACCTTAATTGCACGCTTTGGTATTGTTTCTGCTTTCGTTGTTGTTGCTGTTATAAATGATTCGGTAGCTATGCTTGCGGGGATTTATGCCATTTTGTTTGCTGTTAATATTCACGTGAATTTTAGATTTTTTAGAAATGAAAAGACCCCCATTCCAAAGCTTAATCGTGCTTTGATTCTGGCGGGTCTTATTTTATTTATTCTGTGCGATATTAATGTGCTTCTGTTTAATTTGCCGATGTATTTAAACGCGCCTCAGGGGCTTACGGCCGTGTTTCCTCTGATTTGGGTTTTCTATTTGCCAAGTCAGGCTTTGCTGGCGGTAAGCGCGATTAATTATAAGAAAACACCGTTTGGGCGTACTGGTCGACAATTATAACATTTTCCATTTCAAGGCCGTTGACGGCCCGGGTCAAAATCAAAGCTATATTATATCCGTTGTCATATGAAAAATCCTCTTCTGCTCTGATAACCACACTTGCGCTGGGCGAAAGCGCGCCTACGGCTAGTGGTTGTGAAATATTAAGTGAGACACTTGCGTTTAAAATGCCAGGGATAGCCCTTAGTAGGTCTTCAATTGCCGCCTCAGTAGCAAGCCGCGCACTGCGAATCCTTGCCTCGTTGCCGGATTCAAAGGCATCAGCCCATGTGAATCTGATGGCGTCAATGTCATCACTGTCGTGGGCGAAGGAAAATGGGATATTCATCACCCCAACCGTCACAAGCACCCCCAAGGCAAACGCGGCAAAAAGCCCCAATACATACGTTTTTTTCATGTTTTCCTCCCTTATTGACTGATTGATTATGGATGTATGATTGTATCATAATCTATTATGTCCGCAAGGACGTTTCGAGAAAAAATATTGGTGGCAAATTTTGCAGTTTACTCTACCCGAAGCCATACATTTGGGGTAATATTTCCACCTGCGCTGATTCCAATTATGGGCGTCCTAAAAATGTTTCTGTCGTTGAAAAAGTCAAACTGCCTTGCCATACCCCAAATAGGCAGAAAAACGACTTGCACATTTTCGATTACATAATCAACAAACAGCACATTGCCATCCAAGTTTGCAATTAACTGCGAATCTGCAAAGTCCGCCAGCATAATGCCATTTGCTTGGAAAAACGATGGACGGTACGAAATAATAAGCGTATCGCCTTGAATGTTCCGTAGTGATTCTGCTCCACTTATATTCATATGCGTGTTACTAAAAAACCTTGCCCCTGTTACGACTTCGGCTACCACTTCCCTGTTTTCAACCCGCACCTCAATATTGCTCCCATTAGGAATATGGGAAATGTCTATGCGGATTTCTTCAAACCCGGAAAAAAAGTCATCAACCGGGATAATTGCTCCCTCTGTTACTGTTCCCGTTGTTTGTGTCATGTAAATCGGTCTGACAAAAAAGATATAAGGCAGAACAACCATAACAGCAATTGCGACAACAATGCAACCAAGCACAACTCCCTTATTTAATGAGCGTCCTTGATTTTTGTAATAAACGGTGTAGCGGTTGATAACAACAGCTATTGCAGTAATGGCAACCAAAAGTACAATCGCTTTTATAAAAAAGTTAATGAGAGAGGATTCTTCTATAAAAAACGCCAACACATTCGATGGGAATGATATGCGAAGACGCAGGTTTTCAATTACCGTACTGAAATTGGCAATCATCCACGATAAAGCCGCCGTAAAGCCCACTATTGCATAATACGTCCATTTTCGCAAAATTACCCCAATCAATTCGATTGTTGCCACAATCAACAAGCTATAGGCAACATAAACGAAAAATCCTACAATTATAAAACTCAAATCGAAGTCAAGTGCGAAGTGAACATTATCCATAAAAAGCGTCAGCACCCATACTATGATGTAGCGAATCAAATATGTCGCAAGCACGAACGCCGCCAAAGCAAAAACCTCAATAAAGTTATACAGCAACGACGAGATAAAGCGGCTGTTATTGGTTTGCGGATAAACGGAAAGTTTATCGTTTGTGCTTCTGTACATGAGCATTAGAACGAAATACCTAAGCCCTATTCCGAAGAAAATCGTAAGCGAAAAGTCACCAATGTTGTAAAATCTAACGTGATTGCTTTGTAAAATTCCAACAATCGTTCCGACGAAAGGCACAAAAACGAAAAGCCCCAACAAAATGAGTATCCATTTGAAACTTTTGGCATTGGTCTTAAGCCGTACCCGCAGCAGGTTTTTGATGTTCGCATATTCACCTTTTACCATAAACATTCGAGTTCAGCCTCCTTATTCTGTTGCGTTAGGAATACGCATAATTCTTCAGGACGAACAGGCGAAACCGTCAACCCCTGCTTCTTTGCCGATTCTATAACCGCTTCTGTACACTGTTCGTATATCACGGCAAAACTACTCAACTCACTTTTTTTCTGCATAATTACTTTTTTATCTGCGGCATAGCCGCCGATTGCCGAGGGTGTGCCGTCAATGCGATACGCACTTTGCCGTATGTCATCTACGGAATTATTGAGAACCACCCGACCATTATCTATCAGCAGAATGTCGGACAGTATGCTTTCCAGTTCAGAAAGCAAGTGGCTTGAAACAATAATCGTTCGAGGATGTTCAGTATAATCACGTAACAATATTTCATAGGCTGATTTCCTGACCGTTACATCCATGCCCAATACAGGCTCGTCAAGCATGGTAAGGGGCGCACGGCAAGACAGCGCGCACAGGAAGTTAAAAATGCTTGCCATTCCTTGGGAAAGGCTTTTGTATTTCATTTTTCCGGTTAAATCAAAATAGCGCATCAGCTTGTTTGCAAATGTTCCATCAAAATTTAGAAATATTGCTTCATAGCCAAAAAGAATGGTTTTCAGATGCAAATTTTGGTCGTACTGCACATTATGGTAGGTGTAGACCATCTTATTCAGCACAGCCAAGTTATCCATTGGCTCTTTGCCAAAAACAAGGGCTTCGCCATTTGCCTTGTCAAGTTTCCCGGCAAGTATTCGCATTAGCGTGGTTTTGCCGGAACCATTTCTGCCGATTAAGCCTGTAATGCTGTTTTCGGATATGGAAACTGACACATCGGAAAGCGCGTGTTTTTTACCGAATGTTTTACATAAATTCGTTGTTTTTACAATTTTATTCATTTTGCTTACCCTCCAAACCCTTGTAGTGATTCTTGATTTTGCCTATGAGTTCGCTTTCTGATACTCCAATCTTTACAGCTTCCGAAACAAGGCTGGATATGAGGCCATTAACCCCGATTTCCTTGCGCTCACTTAACAAACGCTCTAATGCCCCGCAAGCTACGACCATAGACGAGCCGCGCTGTTTTTCCAATATGCCTTTGGAAACAAGCACGTTAATCCCCTTTGCCGCCGTTGCGGGGTTTACATTCAGCCCCCTCGCGATAATAAGCTGGGAGTACGCTGCGTCGCCCTCTGTCAATATGCCGCTAATGATGTCATCCTCAATAGCTTCTGCAATTTGAATGTAAACAGGTTTCAAGCTGTCAAAATTGATTTTCATTTAACCAGCACCCAACTATACCACAATACTTATATAATGTAGTATGGCGTATTTTGACTTGCGTGTCAATATGAAAAAATTAAGCGACAAAATATAGAAAGGCGAGAATTCGCGCAGATGATTAAATCTGCAAGCGAATTCCCGCCTTTCTTTGTCGCCCCAGCCGACACGACCATGAGCAACATGAAGCAATCACGGGGATTTTCGGGCCAGCGCACCGCTGATATCCGGTTCTCTTAGCGAGACCGCTTCCCCTCGGGAAAAGGAGTACAGCAGAACCTCTTTGACTTCTGTTTGGGTGGCCTTGGCTAGGGCCTGCTTGTAGATTTCCAGCTGGACGCGGTGGTTTTCCCCCCATTGGGACAGGGTCATGCCGCGGGGGATGTTATCGCTTTTGAAATCCAGCAGAACAATTTGGCCGTCTTCCTCGAAATGACAGTCGATTATACCGTGGACAAGAATGCTCTCTTGGCTTTGCTCTTGCATGATGCCGGGGTAGAGTTTTTCAGCGGGGATGGCCAAGACAAACGGGGTCTCGCGATAAATTTTTTCGGCGCGGCGCAGGCGGTCGGCAAGGGGGGAGTTTGTGAGCTGTAGAATTTTTGCGGTATCTATTGCCGCTGCATCCTCCGGGTCAAGAAGATTTTTCTCGGTTAAGTCGGCGATTAATTCCTTGATGGCGTCCTGTGTAGTGTGTGTGTGATAGTCGATAGCCTCGGTGATTACATGCAAAGCCGAACCCATTCCCATGGGCGTTACGCCGCTTTCCGCCTGGATAAAGGCTGGCGGCTCGAAGGAAGGAGCCTCAAAAGCGGGGCTTTTACCGGCGGTGTTAATGCTGTGATGTGAAGCATCGCCACGTTCTGTAAACGGGGTGCTGTCTGGGGTTATATCATAGAGGCGTTTTATTTCCGATATGGACAGCTTTGACGGAAGCGCGTGAGCGGCGATATGAGGTTTTAACATGGGGATGCGGGGACTTTCTTGAGCTTCCGGCTCTTCTCCGGGCTTTTTGGGTAAAACCGTGGGCGTGGGGATTTCCTCTATACGCCGGATATTTATCCGGAACAGGGCCTCGTTTTTTTCTCCTATCAGGCAGGGCATAAGCCAGTCCAGGTAGCTTTTTACGCCCAGACGGTAATATAGGGGCAAAACGCACTGATTGGCGTAATCTTCCCATTTTTCCATGGATGCTTGTAAATTTTTTGCGCGGCCGGTTAAAATTAGAATTTCCTTTGCACGGGTCATCGCCACATATAAACAGCGTAGCTCCTCGGATAAATTTTCCCGGCGGGTCATTCGCGCCAGGCTGAACCGCGCCAGCGTGTTCGAGCGCGTGCGCAGTACAGAATTTACATAATAGGGCCCGACTCCCATTTCCGAATGCAGAATTACGGGCCGCCGCTCGTCCTCCAAGTTAAACTGCTTTGCCAAAAACCCGCATATTACAACGGGAAATTCCAGCCCCTTTGATTTGTGGATGGTCATAAGGCGCACGCGGTCGCCGGTGTTTTTGTCATGGGGCTCGGACGCAGATGAAACATTACCCGACTCGCCCAGTCTTTCGATATACCGGATAAAATGGAACAGCCCCTTGAGGCCGGTTTCCTCAAATTCGATTGCCCGCTCCAAAAGCAGGCGCAGATTGGCCTGGCGTATTGCCCCGCCGGTTGTGCTTCCGACAAAAGCGGGATAACGGGTCGAGTCATAGATTAGGCCGATTAAACGACTGACGGGCAGGTAAACAGAGGCGGCACGCCAATTTTCAAGGTCTAATAAGAAGCTTTGGGCTTTTGCCGCCAGCGGGCTTGGTTGGTCGTTTTCTTTTTCGGCGGACGCCGCCACAAGGCAGTCATAAAAATCCATCGCTCCTTCCGTCCTTGGTATGTTTCTGCTGATTTCGAATAATTCATCCGGACTGAAGTCGTAGACCGGACAGCTCAGCACCGTTATCAAATCAATATCCTGACGCGGATTATCAGTCACCCGCAAAAAGGACAGTGCCGTTTTAACCTCCTGCTGCTCGAAAAAACCTGCGTTCATATCCGCTACGGCGTCGATTCCGTGGTTTTTTAGTTCCTCCAATACCGTTCCGGCAATGCCGGTCAGGCCGCGAGTCAGTATGGCGATGTCGCCTAAGCGGCACGGCCTGAGCTCCCCTGTGTCTGCACTCCATACTTTCTGCGTGGCCAGTAGCTCATGTATGCATCCGGCAATAACCCGGGTTTCGGCAATGACATTGTCAGCTGGCTCGTCCGCGTCGTTTTCCTCGCGTTGGCCGTCGCCGTCTTCTGTTTGGTCAAGCAACTCTACTTTTATTCGCGGGGTCTTGGATGAGTCAGAGTCGTTCCGTCCCGGCTGCAAAGCCGCGGCGGAGTCGTATTCCACCTCGCCCAATTCCGGACACATAAGCCGGGAAAAAAAGAAATTCACCGCGGTCAGGATTTCCGGGCGGCTTCGGAAATTGTGAGAGAGGTCTATGCGGACAGACCCTTCGGACTCCCCCTTCTCCTCCGGATTTATTACCTTGAAGGAATTATATTTTTTGATGAATAAGCCCGGGTTTGCGCGGCGGAAACGGTATATGCTTTGTTTTACGTCACCTACCATAAACCGGCGTTCGGCCACGGCGGAGAGGATTAAATCTTGAATTTCATTGGAGTCTTGGTATTCGTCGATGAGCACTTCGTGGTATAGGCGAAAAGCCGGGTCAGGGGTCATATCCTCCGGGCCGTTGGGATATAGGATTTTTATGGCGAAGTGCTCCAAGTCTGTAAAGTCCAGGATATTCCTTGCGCGTTTTTCTGCGGCGTAGGCGGCGGAAAAACGGCTTGCTAAAGCCATAAGGGCGGACACGCGGGGAGCAAGAGCGGTCAAATCATCCAGCATTTTTCCGGGCGGGGCGAAGAAGATACCGCTTACCAAAGCTTTAACACGTTTTTTTACCGTGTCCCGTATACGCTGGACGCGGGATTTTAACAGCGGGTCAACCATGTCCTTTGCGGTGACAGACGGCAGCCGCCCCCATGTTATATTCTGAAAGGCGTCGTACATATTTTCAAAAGGCAAATTGATTGCTGCTTTTAAGTCCAGCACCAAGGATTTTTCTTCCTCTAGTCTGTCCAGATATTTATAAGGTGCGTCGGGCATATGGCAGATTTCAATTGCTTGGCGAATGCCCTCCAATGCGCCTTCAAGGCCGATAACCAGTTCTTCCCGGGCGACTTTTGCCCAAGGTGTTGCATCCAATGAAATGGGGGCTCTGCCCCCAAACCCCCGCCGCTCCGCGGGAG
>JGI24694J35173_10003128_pt1 | contig 12782 bp, 13 predicted proteins | sample TergutCo191P1_FD_35173 | JGI IMG/M metagenome (IMG submission 35173) | reverse complement strand
TGGTAGAACATATCCTGGAAGTTCACCCGGTTCCGTTTAAAACCGAAGGTATTCACGTTGGAAATATTGTTACCAATTACGTCCATTCTTGTCTGATGATTCTGGAGCCCCGAAACCCCGGAAAAAAGCGATCGCATCATATAGTGTCACTCTCCTTTGTGGTGTTAATAATTGTCGTAACCTGATCCCAGTTAAAAAGCCTGTCGTTCACACGTATCTGGGGCACTTCGTCCCTGGTAACCGCCTGGACTATGCCCTGTACCGTTGTTTCATCACCCAAATCGATTTCAACGGTCTGTCCCAAAGCGCCGGAGGCCTCGGTGGACTGCAGCATCCGGGTCATTCTCGCAAAGTCGGCGGCCATATTGCTCATCTGCTCCAGGGCGGAAAACTGGGCCATCTGGGCGATAAACTCGTTATCCTGCATGGGCGCTGTCGGGTCCTGGTGGGTCAACTGCGTAAGCAGTATCCTCAGGAAATCGTCTTTGCCAAGGGACTGTGTTGGCTGGGCGTTTCTCTGCTCAATTTGCTGTGCAAGCCTTCTGTTTTCCGCTTCCGCCCATCTGTTGACCTCGGCCCTTTCCTGGGGAGTCATAATCGACTGTAAAGCCATAGTGTTCTCCTTATATAAATAAATTAACTGATCTTCTTTCCGAAGCGGTCAGAAGCTGCGCGCCTGAAGCAGACGCATCCTCGGCCAGTTCCGTCACTTCCCTTCCCGCATCGTAGCGNGAGGCCAGAGCCGGNTCCAGGGCGGGGAAGTTACCTTCCGGCCACTGCTGNTGTTCTTCACNAAACTCCCCGCCGTCCTGGGCAAGGCTCATGTCAAGGCTGGTCTCGATAAAGCCCGAATCCCTGAACGCCCGTTCCAAAGCCGGAAGTTCCCGCTGAAAAGCCCGGAGCGCTTCGCTGCTTTCCACAATGATGTGCCCCATTATCTTGTTTTCGGTCATTTCAAGGTGNACCTTTACATGCCCAAGAGAAGCGGGGTTCAGNGCAAGGCGTATAGTCCCTTCNCCGCCGTTACGGACAATNAGCGTGGCGTTTTTGACAATATCCGCCGAAAGGTTACCCCGCAGTTCCCTGGCCAGGGCGTCCTCAAAAAGCCTGCTTTGGGAAAACTCCCTGCCGTTCCCTCTGGTGTTCCAGCCGTCCCCCATCTGCGGCGAAGGCTTGAGATCCACGTTAATCCCAATCTCCGAGTGCGTGGGGTTAAACTGCGCGCCTTTGTAGCCTTCGGTGCCAAGGCCCGCCGCCTCCCGCGCCTGGGGGGTTCTGAAATCCCGCACTTCGATTACAGGCCTTTCCCTTTCTCTCCTTTCCCGAAGTTCCGAAATAAGGGGATTTTCCCCTTCCCTGCCTGCCGGTATCAGGCTGGCCTCGTAGCGGGAGGATTCCGGATTGGTATGTTTGGCAAAAGGGCTTTCAGCCTCTGTTTTTNCGGCGGGTGTTTCCCTGTTTCCGGCGGCGGCTTGCGCCATTTCCGCGTCTTTGTTTTCAGGGCGGCCGGAAAGAAGGTCAATATCCGGGAGTTCTTCTGTTTTTTCAGCGGCCAAAAGGACTGGAGCGCCCTCTTTGTCCGCGTTCATGTGAGCCGAAGAATCCTCCAGAGCGGCCTTGATTATCTGGTCTTGTGCGGCACGCAGCTCCTGGCGCAGTTCCTGCGAAAAAAGACCTGGCATAACGGAAGAAATGCCGCGCCCGTCAAACGCGGCTGCCTCTGCCTGGAATTCCGGGGGGGGATTGTCCGGGCTTAACAGCTCGTTTGTCATGGCGGCCTGATTAAGATGAGCGGAAATCTGCCAGATCGCTTTTTCCGCGGCTGCTTCATCTTCCTGCAGAGTCAGCGCTTCTTCAGCGCTTTCGGTAAAAGCTTCGAGCAGGCGGGCAAAGATTCCCTGGTGTTTGTCACTCTCCCCCTCCAAAAAGGGGGAAGCGTAGGCGAGATTTTCGGCAGGGCTGTCTTGCAAAAGAGCGTCTGCCGGCAGGACTTGTGGGGGAGTTGATATATGCATCAATCCCGGCCTCCTTAATCATTAAAGATACGCCCCTTTCAGGGCTTAAGGAAAACCGGCGATACCTGCGCTCCCGTTTAATTCAAAGCAAACGGCCGTGCGACCATTTTTCGGCTCAGATCCGCCGCCCTTTGAGGTTCCATAAGAGACAACCAAAATGGAACAATGGACATGGTTCCGCCGGCTTCGGCAAGTTCATCGGTTTTCAGGAACACGTCGATAATATCCTGGTCATCCATCGCCGCCAGTATCCCTACCGCGTTTACCGGCGGCATATTGGTCAGGTTGATGGCATTCCGCTCGACAGTCCTAGCTCTAATTTCGGCGTCCGAGGCCAAAGCATTAATGGAAATTTCCCGTTCATCCAGCGCATTTTGGCGTTCATCAAGTTCCTGGGCAATCCTCTCAATCTGGTTCCAGCGGCTAAGAATATCCATCTCCTGCCTGTCAAGTTCCATATTGCGCAGTTCCAGGGCTTCCATACGCACCGCAAAACGTTCGGCGTCCAGGTTGATGAAATCATCATCCCGCAGCAGCGGTTGAGTGCGGGCATCGCCTTCCGGCATAAAACGGCCTATGAGGGGCACACCCCGGAGCGCGTTTGCGACTGGCCCCGTTATGTGTCTGGCATCGACTACGTTAAGGAAGTCAAACCAGAGTATGCCCCCTCCCGTGATGATGAGTATGAGGAAAAGTAAAACTATTATTCTACCTACAATACGACCATTAGTCATTGTTATTGTCCTCCCAATCAGAAAAATAACATTACTTTATAATCGGCATTAAACTTGCTACTATTGTGCTATTTCAGGCATTATTCGTCAAGCCGGTGTTCGGGCAAGACGGGTCTGTGTCCCCAAAAAGAATCATCGAAAAGTACGTCACCGTATTCGGCCCGTTGTTGTAACGGATACCCCCGGCACGGCTTAGCTCGGTGACATTAATTCCGGCCGCCTCAACAGCGGGGTACGCTTTTTCGGGGAAGCGGCACGGTTCAGGGTAGGCGCACGGTTTGCACACGTCACACGCCCCCGCGCCGTAAACAGGGTTTGTTTTCCCAAAACGCCCGCGCATCTCCGCGGTAAGCCGGTTGTGGCGCTCTTTTGCTTTTATCATCCCGTCGTAATCGAAAGAATCCTCAAGATCGGCTTTTGTGGTAAAGACAAAGGCTTTGGAAAACGCCGTGATTTTTTCTTTTTGCTTTTCCAGCCCTTCAATGGCCGGCGGGCACGTCCAGGATTTGCCGTAACTCCCGCAGACATTTGATTCACAGGCCTTAAGCAGTTCAGGGGAGAATTTTATGTCCCCGGTAAAGACAACCGCATACTCAAAGGCCCGCCCGTCAAGCGCCTGTTCAAACGCTTCCTTCATCTTAATGCACGGCAAAGGGGATAATTTCCCGTATCTCTACCCTGAACCGTGCCCGTGCAACCCAGCGGCCTGAATCCATCCAGAAAGAGGGAAAACCCTGGAGACTGATAAAACCCGCGGCTTCCTTGGGCCGGTTCCGCTCGCTGGCCTGGAGAATGGAGCGCACAGCGGCACGGGCGGAATCCTGCAGGGCGGTCATTTTAATATCCAGCCAGGATGAAATTTCCTCTGGCCCGCCCAGGGGCCCGTAACCTAAAGCCTGGACAGTCCTGATATTTCCCATCCGCCACATACCAAGCCGCCGCTGCTGGGCCTCGCTGGGCCGGTAATCCATCCATACCGACAGCACATTACGTTCAAACCTTGCCTGGGTAACAAAAAGCCTGGGATCGCCCCAGTGGATTTCCCCAAGCGGCGTGAGTTCGAATTCCTCCGCAATGCCCCTGGCCCGCTCGCCTATATCATACTGAAACGACCAGCCGTAAATTTGCGCAGAAAAAAACAACGCGGCCTTTTGCAGTGCCAGGCGGTAGGCGTCCTCCCTGTCCAGGGGAAAGAGTTCTTCCACATAGACATCAAAAAACGGTATGGACTCCAGGTTTACCCTGACTTCTCCCCGCAGCACATCCTGGGCGGGCAGCAGCACGGGGAGAAGGAGGAAAAGGAGCGAGAAACGGAGGGATGTGTTCACTTTTCAAGTATCGACAAAATGGGGGGTGTTTGTGAATGGGCTGCGTGTGAAAATCTCAGTCTCCATTTTGGCAGGGGCCATTACTTTGAGACTGCCTCAGCCAGAGTCCTTTCAGGCTCCTTCCCCATTTTGCCTTGCAACTCTGTTAGAATATCTGGAATCTCTCCAGAAGAAAAAACAAGATCGCTTACGAAGCCGCCTTCCCTGATTTCTGTAAAAGTCACATTCCCAAAAAAGTCTTTTTTTGCTTCATATATTTTTTCATCAGCCCTATGCGTATCAGTGCTTATTGTTCCTTCCAAAAAAACCGCAAACCAGCGGGCCGTCTCAAACGAAAGCTCCATAGTGCCGGGACAATGCCCGTGGCTTCCTGATGAGGTGAGGAGAATCTTTCCGCTCTCCCGTAGTTTTGCGTCCATGAATTGCGCCCGCTCCTCCCATGAGATACCGCCGACCGGATGCCAATCCTGCTGTTCAGGGGATAAACCAGTATCATTGTCAAGGCCGTGTTTCTCTGCTATCAGCCGTTCCTTTTCGGAATACCATTCAAATTCTAACATATTTTGGGATAAACTCTAATTTAAATATAGTCTGCCCCCTTTTCGCTGTCAAGTTTTCCCTTGACAACTAAAAACATTCCCCTTGACCAAGAAAGATTATCATTTTACACTTGATTAAGGAAGCAGAGCTGGAAATTGGAGGTTTGCCGTGGACGAATTCTTTACAGAAAAACAAAAAGAAAGTTTCAAGTATTTTTGCGACAACCTCAAAGACTTTCTCAAGAATCCGTTGTATAAATTCAAGTTTGCTGTAATCTACAACAGCGAAATAGTAGGGATATTTGACACCTCTGAGGCCGCTATTGAAGATGCCGCCGCAAGATGGCCTGTGGGTGATTTTATAATCCAGCAGATAATTTCTGACGATGATGTTGTCGGATTTCTCTCGCCAGCTATAGCGTGATATATGGGGTCTTTCAGTCGTTTCAACGTGCAGTTTAGTTCATCTCCCCCTCTTGCATCGGATACGAAGGTATCTTTTAAGCTGGATCACCTCTCGTTATTAACATACGGATTAAATATTCCTGTGGAACTATCTCCAGCCGGAGCATTACGAAAGCCGTCTAATCCAATGCAGAAGACATCAATTATGGTGGTCATGGGCCACTTTGATACAGGGGCTTCCAGTACCTCGATTGATATAAATTTGGCAAGGCAGCTAAATCTTGTTCCTATAGGTGCATCTACCAGGCAAACCGCCGGAGGCCCTCATACTACACCTGATTTTTATATTGATTTAAGCTTTCCCGGCACAGATTTACGTCCGTTTCATAATCTAAAGATAGGTTCTTGCACTTTACGGTATAGTGCAGAAAACGGGCTTGACCAACGCAATTTCGGTATTCTCATCGGCAGAGACATTATGTCAAGGTGGAATATTGTATGGAACGGGCCATCATCTACTGTTTTTATCCATGATTAACACTAAAAACGCGGATACCGAGATAGTCAATCAACTTATTTGACCAAAACTGTTGATCCAAACAAGCCTGAGTTTGACTCAGACAAGCCTGGAGTCCGAGCGGGCGTCACCTGCTTCTTCCTCCGTTTTGCAATCTGTTCCATTTGAAGGGAAATCAATTTTCGATTTTTTTCTCGCAAAGACGCCCAAGAAACGCAGGGCTCGCAAAGCAGTAATCTGAAAATCCCCTATTTTCAGCACAATTTGCTATCCAAATAGCATATTTTAGGCTAAGGATCATAAATCCTTGGCGAACTTGGCGCATCTCTGCCGTCTTTGCGAGATCGTTTTCCGGAAATGGCCTTAAAATTGATTTCCGTGGGTGTCACCGTTTTAACCTCTCACGGGGCCTGAAAAGGTGTATATGCTTTCCATTGCCGTGGAATTTGCCGTCTGTCCATTCGCCTTCGTAAAGCGGGCCGTCTGCATAGGAAAAGCTTCCTTTGCCGTGGGGCTTGCCGTCTGCCCAATCGCCTTCATATTGATTGCGGTTGGCAAATGTATAAACTCCTGTGCCGTGGAACTTGTCGTTACGGAAATCGCCAGAGTACACGGAGCCGCCCGGAAAGGTAATGTTCCCTTTGCCGTGGCGTTTGCCTTTTACAAAATCGCCGCAGTACACTGTGCCGTCTGGGTAGGTTCTTGTCCCTGTGCCGTGGAACTTGGCGTTTTCAAAATCGCCTTCGTACACCCCGCCNCCTGGAAAAGTAATTTTCCCTTTGCCGTGGTGTATGCCGNCCACAAAATCGCCTTCATACACCGTGCCGTCAACGTAGGTCTCTGTCCCTTTNCCCGTTTGTTTGAAGCTTGTCATCGCTTGCATTTTTATCCTGTTTTTGGTGTCAGTCACCTTCTTGTCCATATACCCATTCCTCTATAATAGTTCTTACAGATGAATCGTCTTGTTTACCAAAAGGCCAAAGCTCCAAAAGAGTGGGTTCATTTCTTAGAGAAATTTCCCGCAGCTGATCAAGATGATTAAGGCTGTCAAAATAATTGTCACACCACTGTTTTATTCTGACTTTGCCAGCATCATCTGTTAGCTGGTAAATAGGTTTTGCGGGATCATCCACGCCTAAACGAATGTTATAAATGTTTATGCTTGTTTCATTTGTGGTCATATTCCTTCCTCTTAACGTAAAAACAGCCAGGGGCTCTCCTTTACGGCAAATATTCGAGGGCCAATGTCTGCATTTCCGCTTCAGCCTTTATATGCTCCGGCATATAATCGAATAGCTCCTCCGCCTTGCCGGGATGCTGCTCCAGCGCCGCGCGGCAAACTTTTAACGTGCGGTATTCTTCCGGCACATATTGAAGCGCTTTGCCGTTTGTGTTGATAGTTACAGCCTCAATAAAGAAGTCCTCTGAGTTGAGGGCAGCAGGTATTTCAGCGCAAATGCTGCCATAGGAAGCTATCACTTCAAGGCAAAGCTTTTTGCTGCGGTATTCTTCGGGGACATACGTGTACGCATCGACGTCTTGCTTTACCGCCTTAAGGCACAGTTCTTCTGTCTTGAATTCGTTGGGGATATAGGCAAGTGCAAAGCCGTTCAGATCTACCGCTTCAAGGTAAAATTCCCGGCCCTTGATTTCCGGCGCAGCAAACTCAAGCGCGTAAGCGTTTTCCTTTACCGCCGCAAGGCACAGCTCTTCTGTCTTGAGCTCTGGGGCAACGCGCTTAAGCGCTATGGGGCTTCTCCTGACCGCGTTAAAAGCCTCTTCCGCGTTTGTATAGTGCGCGTCGGGCATCCTGATTTCTGCGGCGTCAAGGGCGGAGCGTATTTCGCCATGCAGGTTTTCAGGTATTTTTTCAAACAGCACCTGATAATTTCTGCCGTAGTCCGCCAAATTCTTCACGGCGTTAAAACAAATGTCAAAACGCTTATGTTCTTCCGGCGTATCCAAAAGCGCCATGCCGTCTTCCGTTACCGCCGCAAGGCACAGCTCCGCACTTCTGTGTTCTTCCGGCACGTGCTGCAGCAACCTGCCGTACTGCCGCACCGCATGGAGGCACAGCTCTGCTGTCCGACGTTCTTCCGGCATATATAAAAACGCGAGGTAGTTTTGTTGTACCGCTTCAAGATAGTATTCCGCCGTCTTGAATTCTTCCGGCGCGTATTCAAGCAGAAAGATTTCTTCCTTTGCCGCCTTAAGATAGAATTCCGCGGTCTTTACCGTTTCCGGCACATATTTCAACATGGAACTGTTTCTCCTTATCGCCGCAAGGCACAGCTCCGTTGTTCTGAATTCTTCCGGAATATTTACCAGCTCACGATGGTATTGCTTTACCGCTGCAAGGTACAGTTCCGCTGTTAGAAATTTCTCCGGCACATATTTCAGCATGGAACTGTCTTGCCCTACCGCCTCAAGGCATAGTTCCGCCGTCTTGAATTCTTCCGGCAGATACTTAAACGCGCTGCTTTTCTGCTTTATAGCTTCAATGCACAATTCGGCTGTTTTTAATTCTTCCGGCACATATTCCAGCATAGAACTGTTTCTCCTTACTGCCATAAGGCATAGTTCCGCTGTTTTTATTTCTTCCGGCACATATTCCAACATGGAACTGTTTCTCCTTATCGCCGCAAGGCAGAGTTTCGCTGTCTTGAATTCATCGGGGACCTGCCGAAGCATGTTGTAGCCTGGTGCTGTTACCGCTTTAAGGCATATTTCCGCTGAAAGCAGTTTTTTAGGAACATATTCTAACGCGGAACCGTTCGACTCTATCGCGGCAAGGCACATTTCCGGGGTTTTAAGTTCTTCCGGCACATATTCCAGCATGAAACAGCTTTCCTTTACCGCTTGGAGACACAATTCAGGAGTTTTGAGTTCTTCCGGCACATATCGGAGCGCCGTACCGGTTTCCGTTACCGCCGCAAGGCACAATTCAGGTGTTATAAGTTCTTCCGGCACATCGTCAATCGCACACCCGTTTTTCCTTACCGCCTCAAAACACAATTCGGCTGTTATAAGCTCTTCCGGCACATGTTCAAGTGCACCGCCGTTTTGCTTTACCGCTTCAAGGCACAGCTCCGCTGTAAATGCTTCTTTAGGAATATGTGCAACTGCCTTGGCGTTTTGCGTTAGCACCTTAAGCCAGAAGTCCCGGGTTTTAAGCTTTTCCGGTATATATTCAACCGCAATTGAACTATCTTCCACCGCATGAAGGCACAGCATGGCGGTTTTAAACTTTTCCGGCACATGTTCAAGCGCGCCGCCGTAATTCCTTACCGCCTTATAACATAATTCCGCCGTCTTGAATTCTTCCGGCATGAACGCTAGCGCGGCCCCTTTATCCCTTAGCGCCTCAAGGCACAGGCTTTTCGTTTTGAATTCTTCCGGCACATGTTCAAGAGCTTCGCCGTTTTGCTTTACCGCTTCAATGCACAATTCCCTTGTCTTTAATTCGGCAGGAACATATTCAAGCGCCTTGCCGTTTTGCTTTACCGCCGCAAGGCACAGTTCCGCTGTCTTGAATCCGGCGGGAACATATTCAAGCACCGTGCCGTACCGCTCTGCCGCATTGAAACATAGCTCCGCCGTTTTATAGTTTTCCGGCACGAATTCAAGCGCGGCCCCGCTGCTCTCCAGCGCCGTAAGGCACAGTTCCAGCGTCTTAAATTTCTCCGGCACATATTCAAGCAGAAAGCCGCTGCCGCCGCCCAGCACGATTTCCGGAGGCGGCTCACGCATGGCGTCATGGCACATTTCCGCGGTCTTCAGTTCTTCCGGCACGTCTTGAAGCGAATCTTTATCCACCTCCATGGCGACGCGGCATACAGTCTCCGTCCTCAGCTCCTGTGGGACGGTCCGAAGGCCCCTCATAAGATCCCTTACCGCAGCAAGGGCTTCCCGTTCTGTCGTAATCTTTTTCATACATGCTCCTTATTAAGGTGTCAGACACTGTTAGGCGCTTCACCATTGCAGGTACATTCGCATCGTTTTGGCATCGATTTTTTCCAAGCCGTCTCTTCCGCCGGAAATGCCGATAAATTCAAAATCGTCGCGCTCATTCTTCCTGAAAAATTCCATTTGCGTTCCAATGGTGTACTTTGTTCCTACCGGGTCGGTATCCCATCTGGGGTGTTCAGGCAAGGCTTCAATGTTGGTATCCAAATATTTTCGCCCCGACTCATCAACGCCAACTTTATGATCATACGGTATGGAGTCTTTGTTGATTCTTGCCCCAACCGTATTTCGATGCGCGATAGTACCCCACCGCGAATGCCCGCTTGCCCTTTGCATGGGTTTTCCATAAATTTCCTTTGTGGAGTATTTGCGCTTTGGGTCAAAGCCTTTTTCGACAAGATTTTGAAGCAGCACAGACATCCCTTTTGCCTTGCCGTCCGGAAGGGTAACTGTCCCTTTTTCTGTTAGTTTATCGTCTGTCATCGTTTGCCTGTTCCTCCGTTTTTGGTGAAATTCACCGTTTTTTCCACCTGCAATCTACAACTTAAGCCTATCTAATTCGGCAATAATATCCCCATGTTTGCGGTTAATCAGTTCCTTCATTACCCTGGCAATAGTTTCTATGCCGACACTGTCTTCCAGGGCTATTTTTGGCCTGTATCTTCCTCTGTTGTTTGGTCTGTTTTCAATGGGGAAGTTTTCGATTCTTTCGTTTTCTTCCGTAATTGTTGAAATGAATTTATTGATCGCATCTATTTCATTATGAATCTCGATGGAAAAATAATCAGGTTCTCTGCGCCGAACAAGGAATTCGTAGTACAACATTAGCCCTCTTCCAATTCTTATTGGAATTTGACTAAAGCAATCGCCGTTACCGCCTTCCCCTATCAGGTCTCTCCTGAATCCTGCCCTGAATTCTCCCCCGAATTTTTCCTTTAATTCCCTGGCACAATGTTCGTTATAATATGTTACAAGGTCTTTAAAAAAAGCTATCTTTTCCGGCGGCAGCGCCATTTCTCTTGCCGCTCCGCCTCTTACCTGTTGGCCTGTTTGTCCTGACGATACTGTCGGAGGGGGAGGGGGCGTTGACGGCTTCTTTTTCATTAACTCAATTGCTTTTAGCCTGAACGCATCTAAATTGCCGGACAGGAAATTATCATAATGCAAAATTTCTGCAAAAAGCTGCCCGATTTCATCATGAGGCTTAAATTCAATTGTTGCGAAGTTTGGACAGCCCTGTTCTCCCCTGTAATAGCATTTTATCTGATCGCCNATAAGGAAACCGTAGTCATGTTCCAATAGCTTTACATAACTTTTTATTTGCGTTTCTGCTTCTTCAAGATTAACNCCGGGCTTTTTTAGCTCTATGACTATTCCAACCCCATCCTTAACCAGGACAAAGTCGGCTCGTTTTATGCCTTTATTGCCAACATCAACCTGTGCTTCACATTGGATGGAACCTTTATACCAGTCAAAGTTGGTCTCCAGTTGTGAATACATTGCGTTATTAAATTCCCGTTCCGCTACTGCTCCTTTAATCAATCGCACAGCAGTAAAACACAGTTTTTCCCAGTTATTCATCGTTTACTCCTTCTTCTTACAAGTTATATAATGGTGTCAGACACTGTTTCCATGGCCTGGAACAGGGGAACCGGCACCTGCACCGCAGGCGTATCCCCCTGCCTCCGTCCCCTATTCTCTACCCTAAAAAAACGGCCAAGGCCAAGAGCTACGCGGAACCGGCGACCCTATCCCCATGCGGGCCCATTCAATCTGCCGGTAAAAAAATGCAAGGCTTTCATCATCTTCATCTGGCCAGAGGCGTATGATTTGGGTAATATCCGCGATAGCGTAGTCGAAATTTCGCATCTCCAAATGAAGAAAAGCTCGGTTGGAATACCAGTTCGGATGGTTGGGGTATAGCCTTATTAATTGAGTATACGCCTCAATACGGCCATCATTGTTGCCCATGGCCCGATGAGCTCCAGCTAAACTGGACCACGCACGCCAAGAATCTGGATCCAAGTGCGTCGCATTGCTAAAATCAAGTCTCGCCTGCACATAATTCCCTTGGCTCATACGAAGGGAGCCCCGCAGCATAAGCCCCTGCGGATCATTCGGGGCAAGCCGTATCATCTGGTTAGCGTCAGCTAAAGCGCTGTCGTAATCACCAAGGCTCCAATGAACGTGAGAGCGGCTGGAAAACGCGTCTATCCAGGACGGGTTCAGCCGTATCGCCTCGGTGAACTCGGCGATTGCGCGGTTGGCATTCTCCTCAAATGGATAACCTCGCTGCCTGAAAAACGGACCTGTTCTATTGTTATATATCACACCTCGCCAGTAATGCGCTGCCGCAAGATTAGGATCTAGCCGCAACGCTTCGGTGAAATCCATCATGGCTATATCAAACTCCATGCGCACGAAAAAAAACAGGCCCCTGTCCAAATAAGCGCCGGCAGTCTGCGGCTGGACGGTTTCGTCTGGAACATGTGTCGGCGTTCTGGCGGGCTGCCCTTCCAGTTGCACGACCATGTTTTGAAAACTACTGTCGTTTCGCACGTCGAATCTGGGAAGGCTTACGACCATCGCGGTTTCGGCATACAGCGCATAGACAGCGAGGCGGCTCGTGTTGCCCAGCGCCAGCAGTTGACCGGTTATAACGACCCGCGCGGCTTGGTAGCGGCCCAAGCGCAGGGCGGTCTCATCGCACACCGATCCGCCCAGCGAAAGATTCATTTCGTGTTCTATCAAGCCAAGATTTCGGCGGTCTGCGACCTCGACTCCGCGGGTAATAAGCTCGCCGACAAGCTCGTCCATTATGAACGCCGACAGGTTGTTGCTTGCCGAGTCAAACGTTACGACCGCCACGCGGCTTCCTGTCGGAATATCCCTCGCGATGCTTTCCGCGGTCTGCCCAATGGCCTCCTGCAAGGAAAGTCCGCCCCCGACGCCCCCCGCCGTGGCGCACGCCAGCAGGGAAACGAGCACGATAGCAGCAGATGCCGCTGCAACCAATTTTTTCATACTAATACCTCCGTTGGAAAAAATTTTCATGTAATAAACAACAAAATAATATCAAATAATTTTTTTTTAAACATCCGTATTTTGCACTGAATTTTTTTGCGTGTTTTTCACGCAGATTTTTTGCTTCGTTTTTACGCCAATGCCGCCCTACAGCACGTCAGACGCATGAAGCTCACGGAAGAAAAATTTTACCACGAACGCGCACCTTTGGTGCTGCCACAAACGTCACGAACCTGTAGTCAGAAAGCCCTCGC
>JGI24694J35173_10003125_pt1 | contig 12789 bp, 10 predicted proteins | sample TergutCo191P1_FD_35173 | JGI IMG/M metagenome (IMG submission 35173) | reverse complement strand
TTATATCTCGTTTTCTCTAAACAGCATCTTTTTCAGTAATATGTCTTCCAAGTTTCTTCTTCCGTCTATTATCATCATAATATAAACAATTTCATTTTCTATTTTAAATATAATTTTCCAATAATCTACGTTTAATTCTCGATACATTAAATACCCATACTTTCCTAAATCAGGTACTATTCTACACCTTTCAGGATAGATATCCAATGTATTTACTTGCTCATAAATTTTATCCATTACGTTAACCGCATATGTTATATTTGTTTTTGAAATATATTCTATTATCTCATCAAGATCATCTTTTGCAGGAGATGCCCATTTGATTGTATATTTTTTATCCATGTTTTAATCCATATTTTTGCCTTATCTCAGAAAATACTTCTTCATTATCATAAATTTTCCCTTCCTGTAGTGCTTTTTCAGAAAACTGTAGTAATTTCATCAAAGATAATGCGTTAATCATACTTTGATAGGATTCTATATCCAGAAAAACCCCTCTTGCCTCACCATGTTGCGTAATTATTATAGGATTTTTATTTTCATTTATATAATCCATAACTTCTGCAGCATTAGCTTTTATATAGGATATTGGTTTTACATCCTCTTTCAAATTTATGTTCATGGGAATCTCCTAAAATGGTACTTTAATAATACTAAATAAAGACCATTCTGTCAACATTTCGCAAAGCGGTATGTATATCAAAACTCCTGATTTTCGTAAAGAATTACTAAAACATACATTGACAATTTAAAAAATTTATCGTAGTATCCAATAAATTGTGCATGAGTAATGCATAAAATAAATAAGGGGACTACCATGGCATATTATATCGAAACGTTTTTCAGAACCATACAACCAATCGTATGGGGACCGCCGAGCTGGATTATTCTGCTGGGTGTCGGGCTCATTCTCTCAATCAGAACAGGTTTCCTGCAAGTTACAAAATTCTCTCACTACTGGGACAGAACAATTCTTGACATGTTCAGAAAGCCTGAAAACAGGAAGAACAAGTCAACGGGAAGCGGGGACATTACACCCTGGCAGGCCATCAACACCGCGTTTTGCGCGACTATGGGTGTAGGTACGCTTGCGGGTACGGCTACCGCCATCGGCTTTGGCGGCCCTGGCGCGGTATTTTGGATGTGGGTTGTAGGCTTTTTCGGCATCGCAACCAAATTTTCGGAAGTTACCCTGTCGGTACATTTCCGCGGATTTAACAAAAAGGGTGAAGTCCTTTCAGGGCCGTTTGCCTACATGGAAAGGGGAATAGGCTTTAAACCGCTGGCGAAATTCTTTGCCGCGGCGGGTGCCATCGCCGCCTTTGGTATCGGAAACATGGTTCAGTCAAACTCTGCCGCGTTGGCGCTGACCCACCAGTTTAATTCCGTTCTGGGTATCAACCTTAACCACCCCGCCTTAGGCCCCTTTAGCGGGCGTTTTGTGGTAGGTGTTATCGCCGCCATACTTATCGGCCTTGTCGTTATCGGGGGGCTAAAGCGTATCGCGAAGGTTGTTGAAAAGATTATCCCGGCTCTCGCGCTGACATCAATTGTAGCTTCCATTATAATTATATTGTCGAGAGTAACCCATGTACCGTATGCGTTTAGCCTTATTCTCAGGGGCGCTTTCTCAAGCGAAGGCTTGGTTGGCGGCGTTTTGGGTGTAAGCATCATGTACGCCATACGCTTTGGTTTGATGCGCGGTATTTTCTCAAACGAAGCCGGTCTTGGTTCGGCGCCTATCGCCTATTCCGCGGCCAAAACAGACCATCCTACCAAGCAGGGACTTTGGGGCGCGGTTGAAGTATTCATGGATACCCACGTAATGTGTACCCTGATAGCGCTTGTTATCCTTGTAGTTGTACCGCTGGAAGCCATCGCTCCGGGAACATCTCCGCTGTTGACTGGTTCACCGCTTATTATCTACGCTTTCGCGAACTCGCTGTTCGGCACCGTATTCGGCGGCTGGCTCATGACCATTCTTATCGCCAGTTTCGGCTTTACAACGGTAATCGGCTGGGCATTCTATGGCGAAAAATGCTTTGAATACCTTTTCGGCCTGAAGCCCATCCTGGGTTACCGGGTTGCAATGCTCCCCATCTGCGTATTTGGCGCAACCGGCGGTGTCGCGGCAATTTGGGCTATAGCGGATACGTTGAACGCCTTCATGGTACTCCCCAACATTATTGCCCTGCTTCTGCTTTCCGGAACCGTGAAAAAACTGATGGACGATTACTTCAAGAACCCCGACAAGATCGACTATTCGTTTGAAAAGATAACAACGAGCGAAAAGAAGTAATGCGTAAAAAAGGGACTGCCTGGCAGTCCCTTTTTTTGTGTATGGTTTATTACAGATTAATCATACGTTTTCAGTATTCCTTCAGCGATGGCCCTTTTTGTAGACCGTAAATCCATGGCCTGCTTTTCAATAAACCTGTGTGCTTCCTGCTCTGTCAATTTTAGGCAGGAAATGAGCAGACACTTTGCCTTGTCGATGATTCGTATGTCTTCAATTTTCTGCTTTAGCTTTTTGTTTTCATCCTGCATGCGTTTTAGTTTGCCGCTCACGGATTTTGCAAGCGAAAAGGCCGACCACAAGAATTCCCTGTTAAAAGGCTTTGAGATGGTAAGCACCCCGTCTTCCTGGCAGACAGCGGAAACCGCGTTAAAGTGCTCGCTGTTAACGGCAAGAAGCACCTGCGACATGGTTTTGACGGCGATGTGGCGTGACAATTTTTCGCCGGACTCATCAGGAAGCGGAGCGTCGATGATTACAAGATCGAAGTCTTTTTCCACAAGCTTTCTCCGCGCTTCTCCCGCGGAGGCAAGAACGGTAATCTGGTTAATGGAGGCGGCGCTTAACGCCTCTGAAAAAAGGGAAACGCTCTTTGCTGTGCGTGAAACTATAAGTGCGCTGCTCACAGATGCGCTTCCCATTATTGGCCGCCCTTTATAAAACGTTAAAGTATCGTTCTTTATAAAACTGTTCTTTATCCCGGGCTGAAGCAAAATCTCTGGCTTCAGCCTTTTTCATTTCTATAAACCGGGAAAGAAGCGGCTCGCCCAATACGCTTTTTGCCAGAGCGCTTTTTTCCGCAAGGGCAATTGCCTTTTCCAGTGAGGCAGGGAGGCGCGCGAGGTTTTCTGTTATGCTTTCATCGGCGGTATACAGATCTTCATCAAGCGGCGGCGGCAGGGGCAGATTGCTTTCTATCCCGTCAAGGCCCGCGCTGATAATCAACGCGAAGCCAAGATACGGGTTAAGCGAAGGGTCGGGGGAGCGCAGTTCCATTCGCACTTTTTCACCGCGCGCGGCGGGGATGCGGATGAGCTGCGAGCGGTTCTGGTGCGACCACGACACGTACTTGGGCGCTTCAAATTTACCAAGGCGTTCGTAAGAATTGGCAAGGGGGTTTAAGAACAGGGTAATTTCAGGCGTCTTGTCAAGGATACCGGCGATAAAACTTTCCGCGGCCTGCGAATGTCCTTCGCTTGGATTNTTGAAAATATTTTTCCCGCCCTGAAAAAGCGAAAGGTTGATATGCATTCCATTGCCCGGCGCGCCCAATAACGGTTTTGGCATAAAGGAAGCAAAAAGGCCGTTGCGGGAAGCAATTGCCTTTACAACGGTTTTAAACGTCTGCAGGTCATCAGCGCTGGCAACAGCGTCATTGAATTTAAAATCAATTTCATTCTGTCCCGGCCCCTGCTCATGATGTGAAGTCTCAGGCTTCATTCCCATTTCTTCAAGCGTAAGGCAGATTTCGCGGCGTATATCTTCGCCTTTATCAAGCGGCGCGATGTCCATATACGTGCCGTTATCAAGGGTGCTGTTGGTCGGTTCGCCGTTCTCGCCGGTTTTGAAAAAGTAAAACTCGCACTCCGCGCCAATCTTGCAGACATAGCCCATTTTTTGCGCGCGCTCTGTGACTCTTTTCAAAATAACCCTGGTATCATGTTCAAACACAGTACCGTCCGGTGTTTTAACGTCGCAGAAAAAGCGAATCACCCTGCCGGGCCCGGGACGCCATGGAAGCACCGCCAATGTTGAAGGGTCGGGGAAAAGGAAGAGATCTGACTGCGTGATATCACGAAAGCCGCGGATTACATGCGCGTCAAAGGAAACGCCGTTTTTAAACGCGGACTGCAATTCATCCGCCATAATCGCGATGTTTTTTTGAAAACCGAATATATCACAAAAATTGAGGCGGATAAATTTGACATCATTTTCCCTTACAAACTCCAGCACTTCATCCATAAAACCCTCCTACTCTACCGTAACGCTTTTTGCAAGGTTACGCGGCTTGTCAATATCGAGGCCCTTATTCGCAGCTACATAATAACTGAAAAGCTGTAAAATGATAACCGCCAAAGACGGCGAAAACAAGTCCGGAACAGGAGGCAAGGAGATGTGAAAAAGTTTATCAGTTTCCGCGTTGGCTGACTCCTGGGAATCAGATGCCGCGCCGGAGCAATTCCCGATAAGCAGTACTTTTGCCCCGCGGCTTATGACCTGTTCCGCATTGCTCATTATCTTTCCATATAATGACGGGCAGTTTGAAAGCGCGACAACAAGCGTGTTTTCTTCCACAAGCGAAATCGTCCCGTGCTTTAGTTCACCCCCCGCATACGCTTCCGAGTGAATATAGGAAATCTCCTTTAACTTTAGCGAACCTTCAAGCGCAATGGCATAGTCAATGTTCCTGCCGATAAAAAATATGCTTTTATAGCCAACGCACGTTGAAGCGTACTTCTGGATGGTATCAATTTGCCCAAGTATGCCGGAAACTTTGTCAGGAAGATCGGCAATTTCAGAAAAATAATTCTGTTCTTCTTCCGGAGATAATTTTCCGAGCGTGAATGCAAAACGAATCGCAAGCAGATACAAAAGCACAAGCTGCGCGGAAAACGCCTTTGTTGTTGCTACCGCTATTTCAGGCCCCGCGGCTGTAAAGAGGCACCAGTCCGTTTCTTTCGCTATGGTGCTGCCGACCACATTGACAACAGACAGGGTTGCAGCTCCCTTTGATTTTGCCTCCCTCATCGCGGCAATTGTATCGGCGGTCTCACCCGATTGGCTTATCAAAATGACAAGGGTTTTATTGTCCAGGATTGCGTCCTTGTAGCGGAACTCGCTGGCAAGTTCCACTTCGACAGATATTCTGCACAGTTTTTCAAACACATATTTTGCGACAACTCCCGCATTGTACGCAGAGCCGCAGGCAGTAATTACAATTTTGTTAAAACGTGAAACGCAGATGCTGTCCAAAATATTTTTGTTGCCGCCCTCATTAACAACAGAGTTAATTGTATCCCGCAGNACCTTTGGCTGTTCCATTATTTCNTTCAGCATAAAATGCGGATAGCCGCCNTTTTCCGCGCTGTCAAGGCTCCAGGTTATTGTCTCAATGTTTTTTTCCAGCGGCTCCTTGTCAAAATTGAAGAACTGGACACTCCCTTCGCGGATGACAGCTATTTCCCTGTCATTTAGGTAGTAGACTTTGTTTGTATGCTTTAGCACCGCGGGCACATCGGACGCAATAAAGTTTCCGTGATCGCTTGTGCCGATGATCAAGGGATTATCTTTCTTGATTGCGATAAGCGTATCGCCGTCATCAACGCACATGATGCCCAGCGCATAGGAACCTTCTAGCGCGTTCGACACCTTGATGACCGCGTCCACCAGGTCGCCGGTATAATAGTGCTCCGCGAGCTGCGCGATAACTTCGCTGTCAGTCTGTGAGGCAAAAGGAACCCCCCAATGTTCAAGGCGTTCTTTTAATTGCTTGTAGTTTTCGATAATGCCGTTGTGGACAACAGCGATTTTGTTTTTGCTCCCCACATGAGGGTGAGAGTTTACATCGGAGGGTTCCCCGTGAGTGGCCCAGCGGGTGTGGCCGATACCCAGGCGGCCTTTAAGCGGTTTATTTTCAAGCAGACGTCCGTTCAATCGTTCTTCAAGGCATGCCAAACGCCCTTTTTGCTTTAGCACATCAAAGCCCTTCCGCCCGTAAATCGCAATTCCGGCAGAGTCGTAACCCCGGTATTCGAGCTTTTTAAGGCCGTCAACAATGATGGGGACAGCGTCTTCCTTTCCTATATAACCAATAATGCCGCACATACCACAACCTCAATGCTGTTTTTTTCCTTACGACATTGTCAAATACTCATCACGCCCGGCTCCGACTGACACATAGCGAATGGGGCAGCCCACGGCGTTTTCGATGTACTTGATATATTTCACTGCCGCATNCGGCAAGTCTTCCGGCTTGCGGCATTTTGAAANATCGGTTTTAAAACCGTCCAGATAAACAAAAACAGGTTTTGCCCGCAAGAGTTTATCGCCGGAAGGAAATGCTTCGCTCCGCTTGCCGTCAATTTCATACGAAACGCAAACGGGGATTTTATCAAGATATGATAGCACATCCAGCTTTGTTAGTGCAATCTCATCCGCGCCCTGTATCATCGCGCCGTATCTGCTGGCCGGAATATCAAAAGCGCCGACTCTGCGCGGGCGGCCTGTCGCGGCCCCGTATTCGGCACCGGCTTCGCGAAGGGCGGAACCTTCATCGCCGAACATTTCAACCGCGAATGGCCCTTCGCCAACGCAGCTTGAGTACGCCTTCATAACGCCGATTACGTTATCAAGTTTTGTGCCGGGAATACCCGCCCCTATGGGCGCGTAAGCCGCAAGAGTCTGCGAAGATGTTGTGTAAGGGTAGATGCCGTAATCTATATCGCGCAATGCGCCAAGCTGCGCTTCAAACAGAACCCTTTTTCCGGCGCTTACGGATTCATTGAAGTATTCTGTCGTATCGGTGATAAAGGGAAGGAGTTTTTCTCCATGTTCACGAAGCCAGTCCAGAATATGAAGGCTGTTCGTTTCGCCTGCCCCATAGCCTTTCAGGGTAAGATTTTTCCATGAAATGATATTCGCGAGTTTGCGTTCCAGCGTATCAGGCGACAAAAGATCAAGCATGCGCAGACCTTTCTTCATATACTTGTCGCCGTACACAGGCGAAATACCGCGTTTTGTTGAGCCATATTTCTGATCGCCAAGCCGTTCCTCTTCAATTATGTCCTGCTGTTTATGGTACGGCAGACAGATAAACGCCTTGTCGCTGATTTTTAGATTCTCAGGCGTTATGGCAATTCCTCTTTCGGTAAGCCTTGCTATCTCGCCGCACAAGTGTTCCAGGTCGATAGCCATTCCGGTGCCCATGACATTGACAGCGCCATCCCGAAGAACGCCGGACGGCAGAAGGTTCAAAATGAATTTTCCCTTTTCATTGACAACCGTATGCCCCGCGTTGTTGCCGCCCTGGTAGCGGCAAATAATGTCATACTCTTCCGACAACAGGTCTACCATGCGCCCCTTGCCTTCATCACCCCAGTTAATACCGACAATTGCTGTAAGCAAACCCTGTTTGCACATATTTCCCCCTATACTCTTATACTGATATTTTTGTCTCGGCACCCAAAAATTCTTTATTTGCATCAAGAATTTTCCTGACATCGCTTAAAAATTCTACCGTTTGCTCTTTTGCCATTCCCGTGAATTGCCCGGCATTTAACAGGCTGTTCAGCTCTTCATGTGTTACACCAAAAAGCGCATCCTGTGCGATGCGGTCAATCAAATCGTTTTTATCACCGTGCTGTTTTATGTTCTTCGCCGCTTCAAACGAGTGCAGACGGAGGCGTTCATGCAGCGCCTGCCTGTCTCCCCCTTTTTTGACGCAGTGCATCAAAATGTTTTCTGTTGCAAAAAACGGGAGCTCCTCATTTAAATGTTTTTCGGCCATTTTTGGGTAAACCGTAAGGCCCTCCGCTATATTGATCACCAGCATGAGTATCGCGTCGACAGCGAGGAATGCCTCGGGTATCGCGATGCGCCTGTTCGCGGAATCGTCCAGTGTCCGCTCCAGCCATTGCGCGCTTGCTGTCAGCGCGGGATTAAGCGCGTTCACTGTGATATACCGCGCAAGGGAAGCTATGCGCTCACTTCGCATTGGGTTTCGCTTGTATGCCATTGCACTTGATCCAACCTGCCCAGCTTCAAACGGCTCGTCAACTTCTTTCAGGTGCGACAAGAGGCGAATGTCATTTGAAAACTTGTAAGCGCTCTGCGCAATGCCTGAAAGGACTGACAGCGTATAATAATCGATTTTTCTTGAATACGTCTGGCCGCTTACCGAATATATATTACTGAATCCCATTTTTTCGGCTATTTTTTTTTCCAGCGTTTTTACTTTCTCATGATCGCCGTCAAACAAGGCAAGGAAACTCGCGCAGGTGCCCGTTGTACCTTTACAGCCAAGGAGTTTTAAATTGCCAAGCGTAAACTGAAGCTGTTCAAAATCAAAAAGTAAATCCTGTATCCACAGTGCGGCGCGCTTGCCGACAGTTGTCGGCTGGGCAGCCTGGAAATGCGTGTACGCAAGACAGGGAAGGGATTTGTATTTGTCCGCGAATTGATAAAGCTTGTCAACAGCGCTTAAAAGCAGACTCTTGATGCGCAGTAAAGCGGAATGCTGGACGATAATATCGGTATTGTCGCCGACATAGCAGGAAGTAGCGCCAAGGTGAATAATTGGTTTTGCTTTAGGGCATTGTTCGCCGTAAGCCCTGATATGCGCCATAACGTCATGTCGTATTTCCGCTTCGTACTTTGCCGCTGTTTCATGATTTATGTTGACGGCATTGGCTTTCATTTCCTCGATTTGCTCATCGCTTATGTTGAGACCCAATTCCTTTTGGCTTATTGCCAGCGCGATCCATAAACTGCGCCATGTGGAAAATTTAAAGTTGTCGGAAAATATGCGCTGCATTTCTCCGCTTGCGTATCGTTTGCATAACGGGTTTTCGTATGTGCCGGACATTGGGGAACCTACTCTTTAATCTTTGACAGAAATTTTTCAGAAAGCTCTATTGCCTTTACTACGGCTGTTTCCGCTGTGCCCCCCGTTATGCTTCTGCCGCTGACGCAAGTTTCAATGGAAACCGCCTGATAAAAGCTTTCATCAAAAATACCGGATACGGCGCGCAGCTCATCAAGGCTCAATTCCTCAAGCGGTACTTTTTTGCCCATGGCATAAAGAACGAGCCTGCCTGTTGTTTCGTGGGCTTCCCTGAACGAAAGACCTTTTTTCACGAGCCAGTCTGCCGCGTCGGTCGCGTTTGTGTACGCCTCCGCCGCGCCTTTTCGCATGGCATCCGTATTGAAGAGAAGGCTTTCAAACATGCCGGTAAAAACAACAATGCAATTTTTGACAGTATCAACGGCGTCAAAAACCGCTTCTTTGTCTTCCTGCATATCTTTGTTATACGCCAGCGGCAGTCCTTTCATTATGGTCAAAAGCCCCATGAGGCTGCCATACACACGGCCGGTCTTGCCGCGAATAAGTTCCGCCATATCAGGGTTTTTCTTCTGGGGCATGATCGAGGAGCCTGTTGAATAAGCGTCAGATATTTCAACAAAATTAAACGCGTCCGTAGACCAGATTATCAGTTCTTCGCAAAAACGGCTCAGGTGCGCCATGATAATTGAAAGACAGGAAACAAACTCTATGCAGAAATCCCTGTCTGACACGGCGTCAAGGCTGTTTGCGCTTATGCCGGCAAANCCCAGNTTCNCTTTAACAAATTCCCTGTCAAGCGGGTACGTTGTAGCGGCAAGCGCGCCGGAACCGAGCGGCATTATGTCNACCCGGCNTCGGCAGTCGATGAGCCTTTCATAATCGCGCTTGAACATCTGGAAATACGCCATTATGTGATGCGCAAGCGTTACAGGCTGCGCTTTTTGCAGATGCGTGAAACCGGGCATTATCCTGGCGGTATGCCGCTTTGCCATGGCTAACAGCGTTTCAAGCAGCGTTACCAGCAAAGCAGTCGTCCTGTCAATCTCCTCGCGCACATACATCCGCATGTCAAGTGCCACCTGATCGTTCCTGCTCCTGCCGGTATGGAGCCGNCTGCCAGCATCCCCAACACGCGAGACAAGTTCCGATTCAACAAATGAATGGACATCCTCTGCTGCCAGATCAATTTCCAGNNCGCCTNTTTCAATATCATCAAGAATAGCGTTAAGCGCTTTAACAATCGTTTCGGAATCCGCCAGTGGAATAATTCCCTGTTTTCCAAGCATTTGCGCATGCGCAATACTGCCTTTTATATCATGCCGGTAAAGCCTTTGGTCAAACCCGATTGATGAATGAAATTGTTTTGCCGCATCGTCTGTTTGCCCGGTAAAACGCCCGCCCCATAGTTTCATGAGCTCTGCCCTTTCTTTTCACTGTTCATCATCGCGCGCACCGCCAGGGGAAGGCCGACCAGGTTTATAAAGCCCTGGGCGTCCTGGTGATTGTACAGATCCCCGGTTGCAAAACTTGAAATGCTTTTGTTGTACAGCGAATACGGCGATATTGTGCCGGCGGGGATGATGTTGCCTTTGTATAATTTCAGCCTGACAGAGCCGGTGATTGTTTCCTGGGTTTTATCCACAAACGCCGAAAGCGCTTCCCTAAGCGGCGTGAACCATTCACCGCCATAAATCAACTCCGCCAGTTTCTGGGCGGCCAGTGCCTTAAACGAAACAGTCTGGCGGTCAAGGCACAGGCTTTCAAGTTCCCTGTGCGCCGCGTAAAGGATGGAGCCGCCGGGGGTTTCGTATACACCGCGTGATTTCATGCCGACAACCCTGTTTTCAACAAGGTCTTCGATACCTATGCCGTTTTTGCCTCCGCATTTGTTCAGCGTTTCCATCAACTCCAAAGGCGGCATGGCTTTCCCGTTAACCGTCACAGGAATACCTTTCTCAAAATATANATCCACATATTCAGGGGTGTTNGGGGCGTCTTCCGGGCTGACGGATATTTTNAGCACACGCCTGTAATCAGGCTCTGTTGCGGGATCTTCCAGCTCAAGACCCTCATGGCTTTGGTGCCACAGGTTTTCGTCGCGGCTGTAACTCTGTTCTTTTTTCATCGGCAGTTCAATCCCGCGTTTTTCCAGATACTCAATTCCTTCTTCACGCGACTTGATATTCCAGATACGCCACGGGGCGATTACTTTAAGCCAGGGCGCAAACGCTTTTATGGTCAGCTCAAAGCGCACCTGGTCATTGCCCTTGCCTGTAGCGCCGTGGCAAATCGCCGTAGCCTTCTCCGCAAACGCCGTATCCAGAAGTTTTTTCATGATAAGGGGACGTGCTGCCGATGTGCCAAGGAGGTACTTGCCTTCATAAACCGCACCTGCCTTGATCATGGGGTAAAGGTAATCGGTAACAAATTCTTCCCTGGCGTCTATTACATATACCTTGTCGGCGCCTGTTTTGACTGCCCGCTCTTTTATCCCGTCACTGTCATTGTATTGCCCGACATCAACACAGCAGGCGATAACGCTGGAGTCAGCATAATTTTCTTTCAGCCACGGAATGATGACCGATGTATCAAGGCCCCCGGAATAAGCCAGAACAATTTTCTCACTCATAAGAAACTCCTCCAATTGGTACTATTCAGATTACACTATATAGCAGCTCCGCGTATACCGGTATTGGCCAGTGTTTTTTCGCGACAAAGGTTTCAAGTTCATCCGCAATAAGCCGCAGTTCCGACATGGCGGTGTAAATCCTGTCGCGGTAAAAAAGCGCCTGCGCGAGAATGTCCGTCTCTTTTGTTTCCAGAACAGCGCTTTCCAAAGCGCTTACTTTTTTTAACAGGCAGTCTGACAATTTTGTAATGTTGCCCAGAAAATATTCTTCGAGTGTACTGGTATAGGTACCCGCGTAAGCTCCCTTGTGGCGNAAAAGATCGAATAACTCCCTTTGGTAGTCAATACACGCGGGAATAATACTGCCCTTGACCATGTCCAGCATGGTGAGAGCCTCGACATGAAGCGTCTTGCAGTAGGCTTCCATCATGATTTCATAGCGCGAATGAATCTCTGTCTCTGTAAACACATGATGGCTTGTAAACAACGCCGTACTCTTTTGGGAAATAAACTCAGGCAGAGCGTCAACGGTTGTCATTGAGTTTGACAGGCCGCGCGTTTTCGCTTCGGCAACCCATTCTTCAGAATAATTGTTGCCGTTAAAAATAATCCGCTTGTGGCTGCTGACGGTCTTTTTTACAAGCGCGGCCAAATCGCCGTTAAAGTCTTTTGACCCTTCAAGGCTGTCCGCAAACTGGCGCAGAGTCTCGGCGACAATGGTGTTAAGCACGATGTTCGGCCCGGCAATTGAGAATGTCGAGCCGGGCATGCGGAACTCAAACTTGTTGCCGGTAAAGGCAAAAGGGGATGTGCGGTTGCGGTCGGTTGAATCTTTGGGGAAACGCGGAAGGACTGTCGCGCCTATCTCCATTGTCTGCCTTAGCTTGTTCTGGTAACTTGCCCCCGACTCAAGCGCTTCCAGGATTTCCGTAAGCTCTTCGCCAAGGAATATGGACACAATAGCGGGCGGCGCTTCGTTTGCGCCAAGCCTGTGATCGTTGCCCGCGCTTGCGACCGAAACCCTCAGCAAGTCCTGGTACTCATCCACCGCCTTGATAACCGCGACAAGGAACAATAAAAATTGCGCGTTATCGTTCGGCGTTTCCCCGGGCTCAAGCAGATTCACGCCCGTATCGGTTGCGATAGACCAGTTGTTGTGCTTGCCGCTTCCGTTGACACCTGCGAACGGTTTTTCATGCAAAAGACATGCAAGCCCGTGTTTGCCCGCGATGCTCTTCATCAATTCCATGATGATCTGGTTATGGTCTGTTGCGATGTTTGTTGTTGTAAAAATCGGAGCCA
>JGI24694J35173_10003123_pt1 | contig 12794 bp, 11 predicted proteins | sample TergutCo191P1_FD_35173 | JGI IMG/M metagenome (IMG submission 35173) | reverse complement strand
AGGCATGTGACCATTCCATCCTGGATTTACATTGGCGGGAGCGTGTTTGCGGGGTCGGCGCGTGTGCGTACTACTTCGCCGTGCATCCCGTTAACTGTTGACATTGGCGAAGGGGTGCGTTTCTATGGTCAGCTAGATCCTATCTGGGCCGGTTTTGGAATGTTATATGATGAAATGGGAAGGTCACCCGGTGTTTACGAACTTAGGAACGACAGGCACTGGCACGCAAGAGAGATTCGTCCTATGCGCGGTCCCTTTATTCCCACAACCGCTACACCGCTTCCTGCACCGTCACCGGTTGCCCCGGTTGTACCCACAACCGCTACACCGCCTACCGCGCCGGCACCAATTGCTGTTGCGCCCACCACTGCTCCGGCCGTTCCGGTTGCTATGGCACCGCCTCCTCGTTTCAGCGGTTTGGTCATTTTCCCGCTTCACTACACGCCTGTACACACCGGTTTTTACACGGTGCAGGTTAGCGCCAACCGTGAAAACGCCGTAGCACAGCGTATTTTGGCGGATGTCAGAAGGGATTTTTCCAACTCGGCGATCATGCGCTTTGGCGGGGTAAACAGCGAGTTTTACCGTGTAGTCATCTACGGTGTACCCGGATGGCAGATAGCTTATGTCGCCGTTGTGCTTGGAAGTGCAGGCTTCTCAGAGATGTACATACGCAGGTAAATCTGCCTAATAAGCAATCGATAAGCTTCTTGTGACTTTTGGCATGAGTAGCTACGTTGGAATTTATCATTGTTATAATTGACAACTATCACGTAACTTGGTATTATCTTCCAACAGCGTGGTTGGTTTTTGTAAGGCAAATCTTCCAAACTTTGTGGCGCAGCCTAAACATAAAAAAATGAATCATCCCTGTGTGTACTACCGTCTACTCCACGTTGCCGCTTATACTTTTTAATTTCCACAGGTTTTCCGGTGTTGGAAAGCAGTTGTGCGGAGTGGGGGAAAAGTGAAAAATACACAGACTGAGATTACAAAGGATTTCGCGCATCGGCTGGCAAGAACAAAGAAAATGATGCTTTTAAATACTTCTATTGTGGCTGTTCTGATTTTAACAACGATATACATTTCTGTTATACCAGACTATCAGCCGCTTTTGCCTGTTGTGTCTTTAGCGCCTATAATTTTTGCCCTGTTTGCCGGTCTCATATTTTCTCAAATCCGCCTTGTAAGAAACATTGGAAAAGCCAGCTTTGATGACGGTATGCGTTTGGTTATAGAAAGTTCGCCAATGGTTTGCAGTTTGCTTGATAAAAACGGTAACTTGTTGTACTGCAACGATGAGGCACCAAAGCTGTTCAATATGAAGGACAAGCAGGAATACATGGAAAACTGGTACAATATAATGCCTGAACTCCAGCCGGAGGGTATCCCGTCTCANGAAAAGCTGGATAATGTTATCAAGTCTGCTTTCAAAAATGGTCATGAGCGGGCGGAACTCATGCAAAAAAAGCTAAACGGAGAGCCTGTGCCATGCGAGTTTGTTCTTATCCGCGCAAATTTTCACGGTGAAGATCATTTGATGGAGTTTACGCGCGACTTGCGCGAAGAATACGCCATCAGGGAAAGGGAAGAAACAGTTCTTGAGAGGACAAAAGTGATGCTTGATTCTTCGCCTTTGGTGTGNGCTGTTTTCGATGAAAACGGAGATATACGTGAGATAAACCGCGAAGTTGAGCGTATGTTTAATATTCCTGACAGACAGGTTTTCATTGACAGGTATCTGGACTTTTCCCCAAAATACCAGCCTGATGGTATGCTTTCTTCAGATAAGCAGGCTGAAGCTGTAAAAAAAGCACTTCAATTTGGCACTACGACACACGAATGGTCATATCAGCTTCTTGACGGAACACCGGTTCCCGTTGAAGAAATTGCGCACAAAATTAAGGTTGGAAACGAAAATCTTTTCATCGTGTATTTCCGCGACTTGCGCGAAGAATACAGAGCCAAGGAAGCTGAACGCAATACGCAACTGCGGGTAACTTCTTTGATGGAGCGGCTTAACGAGCATATTGAAAGCCAGGCAGCGGCAATTTCTGAGTCTTCAGCGTCAATCGAAGAAATGATTGCAAATATTCAGGCTGTTATAAGGACGCTTTCTGACAACTCCAAAAACATCAAAGAACTGCAATCTGCATCGTCAGTAGGTCATGAAGATATTAGCGATGTTGTTGCTGACATCCGCGAAATTTCTCATGAATCCGAAGCGCTTTTGGAAATAAATGCGGTAATGGAAAACATCGCAAGTCAAACAAACCTTTTGTCGATGAATGCCGCAATCGAAGCCGCGCACGCAGGCGAGTACGGCAAGGGCTTCGCCGTTGTAGCCGAGGAAATACGCAAACTGGCAGAATCTTCAAGCGAACAATCTTCGACAATCGCAGTGGCGCTTAAGAAAATAAAGGATTCGATTGACAAGATATCGGACTCAACGGGCAAGGTTCTTACCAGATTCCAAACAATTGACTCAAGCGTTAAAACGGTGGTTCGCCAGGAAGGTGACATTTTAAACGCGATGACAGAACAGGGAAACGGCAGTTCTCAGATTTTGAAGGCGATTTCGCATGTGCACCAGATCACCAGTGATGTAAAACACGATGCGCAAAGGATGATCGAGGCTGCTTCAAAAATGGGCGCTTAAAAGGGAAGCCGTTTTTGTCAGCAACCGGATTCTGCTCTTGACACAAAACGTAAAGCAGACAAGAATCGTGTCCAATGATGTTTGACTTTGCAAATCCGACAACTGAGCTTCTTCTTTACCTTGGTGTTGCTTTGTGTATCGCTTTCGGATACATGATGATTAGAAGAGTGAAATTATCCCACCTTATAAAGAAAAACCAATTAACAAACTCGGTTGTGTTCAGGTTTGGCATCGAAACTTCGCTTGCCATTTCCCAGGACGGGCGAATCGGGGCGCTAAATCTCCGCCTTCAGACAATTGTCATTGCCATAAAAGAGATTGCTGAATTTGAAGTTCTCCTTGGGCGCTACTGCATTTCAAATGCAAAGGTTTCAAAAAATAAAGGGGCAATTTTTTCAGGAATCAGCGAAAGGCTTGAAGGAATATTCGCCGAAGAAGAAAGATTCAAAGAGATTGCCTTTATTGTACGGTTGAAAAACAATAAAATATTCGGCATTAACCTCTTCAAAACTTCGCGCCTTAAGGCAAGAGTTCTCCCTGAAAATCAAAAGAACATTCTCTTTTTTTTCCAAACGCTTCACGCAATCGAACAGGGGCTCCATGAAAAATAACAGCGCTGAAATTAGCCTTTTTCTGTNACGCTTGCGATGTGCTCCCCGATTTTTACGTCTATGCCTGAAATATGATCATGAATCCAGTCTGACAAAAAGTTCATAAACGGTTCAGGCGCATAATCTTTCCCTTTTTCAAGATGCGCNGCTTCATGCATAACTTTTTGGACAAAAATGTCGTGNTCTTTTTGGTGTANTTCATAATTCGGATCGTTATACGCTTTCATTAATTCTTCTTCATGGCTGAAGTGCAATACAACATAGTTCACAGTTTTTTTGAGAACCGGCTTAAAGTCCTCATGCGTATTTCCGCCTTTTACGCACATATCGTACAGGTCGTTGACCAACTCAAAAAGTTCCTTGTGTTGCTCATCTATTGTTTGTACGCCCACAGAATACTTTTCATCCCAATCGATAAACTTCTCTTTCATGCAGGAGCCTCCTATNCAAAACGACTTATTCTGCCATTACACTATCATATAACGTCATGGAAGGCAAACTTGAAATTTTCGTTTNTANTNCCTTCTTGCGATCATGTTCCGCGGCGAATAGGATAACTCGATATTTGACAGTTTTCCCGAACCCATGTTATATTCAATATATTACAACATACCACCATCAAATTCGACAAAGGATGTGACATCATGGCAGACGTTTCTTGCGAGAGTTCAAAGATTCCGCCTCCTCTACCTATACCTTCGCTGGATCAAACCATAGACAAGTATTTGGAAAGGATAATCCCCTTGTTGGACAACGAAGGCTACCTGCAAAACGAGCGGATAGCCCGGAGTTTTTTGTCCGGCGCGGGAGCTGTGCTTGATTCGGAGCTTCACGGTTACAGCAAAACCATAAACGGCAGTTGGTTGAAGCCCACATGGGACAATATCTATCTCTCTTTCAGAGATGAACTAAACGGCAAGATGAACTACGCAACCATGCTCGAACCGGGCATGTTACCGGCTGACAGGAGTTTTCCCGAATCGTTGGCGGGGATTATAGCTTCTGCGGCGCGGATATACTGCATGATAGCCGACAATACTTTGCCGCCTGATACCACTCCCGCAGGGCCGTTATGCATGGAGCAATACCAAAACGTGTTTGGCTCATGCAGAATACCAAAACCGGCGGAAGACGAATTTTNTGTTGCCCCGAAAAACTCGTCNAATCAGCACATCGTTGTTTTTTACCGTGAAAACATCTACANCATGGAAGTCATCCGGGACGGGAAAATCAGCNCCGGTGCGNTAGTTTCCGGCATCGAGAATATTTTGAGCAGGAAAGAACCGCCTNCCGCAAATATCGGCGCTTTAACTGCGGCTTCCAGAGAAGAAGCGGCGGCTCTTTACAAGCATATAAAAGAGTACAGCCTGAAAAACAAGCAAAATCTCAGGCAGATAGAAACAGCGTTGTTTGNGCTGTGCATAGACGATATAAGNGGCAGAAGCGAAGANCAGACTGTCAAAGACATATTGTTCGGCTACGGCAAAAACCGCTGGTTTGACAAGGCTGTGCAGATGATAGCCGGTACAGACGGCAGCATAGGCTTTAACAACGAGCACACAGCCTTTGACGGTGCAGTATGGACAGGTATTCTCGGCAGGATATACGAAGGCATGCAGACCCCGGATGGGGATAATCAAAGTGCCNTTGTCTCCCGNCTGGAATGGGAGCTTGACAGCCGCGCCGCAGCCCTTGCGGCAGAGATGGAAGAAAAGGCAATAAACAGAGGCAAAGACTTTAACCTGCGCCTGTTACGCTTCAATAACTTTGGCGCGGATCACATAAAGAAGAATTTGCAGGCAAGCCCGGACGCTTTTTTCCATTTGGCGCTGCAACTGGCATGGTTCAGACAGCGGGGAAGGCTCAACAGCACATACGAGGCGGTTAACGTCAGGCATTTTCATCAAGGCAGGACAGAATGTATGCGGCCTTCCACTCAGGCAGTTTTGGAATTCGTGAAGGGTTTTGGCGGCGGAAACGAAGTGGCTTTGTCAAGGGAAGCGATGAAGGTGCATTCTGCCGGAATCAAGCAATGCCAGCAGGGGCAAGGTCCTGAAAGGCATCTTACCGGCATGCAGGCAATGTTAGCCCGCAGCGGCAAGCACCTTGGAAAAGACGAAGATATTTTTTCAAGCGAAGGTTACAGGTTGCTCAAGCACGATACCCTGTCCACCAGCGGGATGTCGCTTGCGACCATGAGCTTTGCGTGCTTTGGCCCGGTGGCGGAAGACGGGTTTGGCATAAGTTACAATATCGGTCCGGAAGGCATNAATGTATCTGTTACATCTGTAAGTCCGGCAAACAGCTCAGAAGAGTGTGAAAAACTGATACAGGGCTTGGGCGCGGCTTTGGAAGATTTAAGCAAGGTATTGAGCGAGTAAGTCTCGTTTTTTAAAAATTCGTGAGGAGGAAACATTTTGGATACTCTTAATAAAAAAGGCGTACAAGGCGACAAGATTTTTTGGATATCGGTAGCTTTTACCGCCGTATTTTCTGTGTGGTCTTTGATTGACCCTATTGGCTTGACAAGCACGCTTTGGGCTTGGGTGTATGATTTCCACGGCGTATTTTCGTGGTTTACGATCGTGATGCCGTTTACTTTCCTCGTGATATGTATATTTTTCGCTTTCAGCCGATTCGGAAAGTATAAGTTTGGCGGGAAAGACGCAACGCCTGAATTTTCCACTTTTTCATGGATGGGTATGCTTTTTGCCGCCGGTATAGGCGTCGGGCTCCTGAACTTTGGCGTGGCAGAGCCTTTGTCCCACTTTCTCACCTCGCCTTTAGGGTTGCCCGGCGGTCACTCACCAGAGGCCGCCGCTCAAAATGCCCTTAACATGACCATGTTTATCTGGGGTTTGCCGGCTTGGAGTATCTATACCATTTCCGCCCTTGTAATCGGGTATTTTACCTACTCCAGGGGCAGTAAGTTTTTGCCGGGAACGCCCATAGAAGAGGGCTTTAAAGACAAGAAATGGAACAAGGTGCTTGGAAACATAACCAATATTTCCGCAGCCGGCGCTGCCGCTCTTACTATGGCAGCCACCATAGGGCTTGGCGTGTTCCAAATCCAAAACGGCCTTAATGCCGTCTTGGGAATACAGTTTGACGAAGGGCTTTTTGCTTCGGTGCTTGTATTGATATTCGTCTTTCTGACATTTGCCTTGCCGGCGACTTTGCCTCTNGCCAAGGGCATGAAACGTGCCGGGGATTTAAACGTCGTTATTGCCATCCTGATACTGGCATTTGTATTTCTTGCCGGTCCCACCAGCTATTTTATGAACACGATTATCGGCACACTCGGCGGCACTTTTTCTCAGGTTATACCGATAAGCTTTAACGCCTTTCCTCTTGTGGAAAAAGGCTGGTTTAACGATTGGCCGCTGACTACAATGATTTGGTGGGTCTCATGGACGCCTTTTGTCGGTGTATTTGTCGCACGTATTTCCAAGGGGCGCACTATTAAGGAATTCGTTCTGGCGTCTATTTTTATTCCGACTGTGTTCCTTGTGTTCTGGTTCAGCATATTCGGCGGCTTTGGCTTAAAAGACACGATACTTGGTGACGGAGCCATTGCCCGGTTTATCTTTGATAACCCTGACGATGTATACCTTTCCTTTATCATGGTGCTTCAAGCCATGCCTTTTTTTCAGATTACCGGGCCGCTGTTTATCTTCCTGATCATTGTTTTCTTGGCGACCGGCGCCTGTAGCGCCGCCATCTCATTGAGCATGATAACCAGCAACGGTTCAAGCAACGCACCGCCCAGAAAGACTTTGATCTGGTCAGTTATTATGGTGACTGTTGCCTTTGCGACTATTGCCACCGGAACCATCAGCGGAGTCAGGGCTATAGCGGTGTTCTTGGGGATTCCCTACACTTTCTTCCTGATTATGCAAATATCCGGTTTTATCCGCAGCATTCGCGCTGACTACAAAAAAGGAGTATTAAAATGATAGACGTGCCTCTCAGAGAGTTTGATTACGCAATACTGGAGCAGAGCGCCGGAGCAAGCGCCGTTGAGGCAATACTGATTGTTGCCATGGTTGCTTTTCTTGTATGGACGGTAAAACTTGCCCTGGATGAAGTGAAGGATTGACAGGTGTAACCGGAAACGCCGCTAGTACCTTCTTGCGATCTGCGGCAACGATTGGACATGNGCGGCGTTAAACGCGGTTACCACATACTCATACCGCCTTGCCCTTGACGCTTCAGTGTCGCTTTCAAAACTGAACTCTGTCTGCCCGCCGCTCCAAATGCGCGCTATTATGCGCGTTGGATCGGCAATTGCCATATCAAGCCTGCCGCGCCGCGTAAGATTTGCAGGAATCCTGTAAACAACGAAATATCTGCTGTTGTTATCCGGTGTGTCGTTCCATGTGATTGTATTGCCGCGGCGAACGAGGTTTGTAACGGGCTCAGGTGCCGTACTTTGCAGCCAGGGCTTTGGCGGAACGATGGTTTTGTGCGCCTGAAAATGGNTTTTAAGCAGTTCGATGGCGCGGTTTGCGACTTCGTGCTGCGGCTGCGTCTCTTCCACAGGCAAAAGCCGCCTGAAGCGGAAAAACGCGGCTCCTTTAACTTGCTCGTGCTGTTGATTATAGCGCAGTTGGTTGATAATTTCAGCGGGGTTCATCCACGCCGCAAGCGCCGGTGCGCTGTCAAGGTGGCGGTAATTGGCGTGTCCGATATACAAGTTCACGTTTACACCTTGCACAACTTCAGCCCACCAGCGTACAAGTTCGGCATANGGAGCCGCGCCTAAATCGAAGCTCCAGTAAATCTGCGGGATGATGTAATCGATAAGCTCTTCGCGCACCCAAAGGCGGGTATCGGAAAAAACAGAGCCTGAAAATGTGCGTAGCGATCCAAGCGGCGTGTTAGAGCCTCGCGGGTCGTTTTGCCTGTGTTCCCATATTCCAAAAGGGCTTATGCCAAACTGAATCGCCCTGCCGCTTTTTTGGTTTTCCTCGTTAATCGCCCTGCGCACATCCACAATCAGCGAAGTGATATTTTCCCTGCGCCAGGCTTCAATCCCTTCCCTGGTGTCGGGAAAACTCTCAAGCCCGTAACGCTCAAATGTTGCCCTGTCTTCACCTATTTCGCCGAAAACTAGCTGCCCTGCGGGGTAGGGATAAAAGTAATCGTCAAAGTGTACCGCGTCAATGTCGTAGTTTTCGATAACTTCCCTGATGGACTCTACCACGTGGCGGCGAACCGCGGGAATTCCCGGGTCAAGGTACAGCCGCCCGTTGAAGCGGTAAACGTAGTGCGGGTTAAGTACTGCGAAGTTGTTGTCGGCAAGGAGCCCGCCTGAATTTAGGGCGCGGATGAGTTCTGTTGTTTCCATGGCGACGATCTCCGACGATGAAAAGCCCGGCAGTGAAATCCAGCGGTAGTTTGCCGCGGTCACACGAAAAGGGTTAAACCATGCGTGGAATTCCATGCCGCGCTTGTGGGTTTCAGCTACCATCCACTCAAGCGGATCCCAATCCGGAACTTCCGTTTCCCAAACAGGAAATGCCCCCTGCCTGCCGGAAAGAAACTGCGACCAGGGGTTTATTGCTGACGGGTAAAACGCATCGAGTGCAGGGCGCACTTGAAAAATCAGGGCGTTCATGTTCCATTCCTGCATTGTGTCAAGGATTGCATTAAACTCACTTTTAAACTCGCTGACAGACGCGGCAACAGGAATATCAAGGTTATGAACAGTCGCAACCCAAGTTCCCCTGAACTGGCGTTTTGACGGCACGAACCTGTCAGGAATTCTCACCAGTTCATCGGTGAACAGGTTGTAGCGCACGGGCGCGTTATGATCATAACCGAAAGTTCCGTCATCAAAGCGGACAAAGCGAAAAAGAAGCTCGCTTTGCACTTCCCGGCGGACAAGCCCGGGCGCTGTTATGCAGCCTGCCAGCGCCACGAAGGCGGCAAGCGCGATCAGGCGCAACAGGTTAAGCTTTTTCGTTTTTTGGGGGAGTCTGTTCATATTATAAGTTTCGGCTATAAGGCTTCGCAAATTGACTTTGGTGTGAAGGCGCTACTTCTGGTTGTAAAAAAGGCATACGCTGAATACCTTTTTTGTTCCCCCTCCCAAAAGCGCTTTTGCGCAGGCGTCCATCGTAGCGCCTGTGGTGATAACGTCGTCAAAAAGGATAGCCGTTTCAGGCGGCGGCTTTGCCAGCACTATGCGCCCTTTAAGATTGCTGCCGCGCTGTTCGCGGTTAAGCTCTTTTTGGCTTTTTGAACAAAGGCGTTTCAGGCAGCGGCAGACAAAACGCCGCTTGTGCCTGTGCTCAAGAAGATTGGCTAAATACTCAATTTGATCCCAGCCTTCTTTTTTTAATTTTCCCTGCCGCGGAGGAACAGGAACAATTGCGGCACTTTCCGCCGCAAATCCACCGGATAACGTGTTAAATATCGCATCGATGGTTAAGTTTAAATGGTGTGCCAAATAATTGCCCACACCAAGCGACTTTCCAAATTTGTACGCGCCAAGAATGGCCTTAAACGTCCCTGAATAAGGGAAAAGTACACGAGGTATTGTTATACTTTCGTTTTTTATGCGCGCTTTGTGCGCGTCTTCCGGTTCGCGGCAGGAAAGACATACATCAATTTCAGAAACAAGTATTCTGTTGCAGCACCTGCAGCGAGCTTCGTTGTGAAGGCTATTTTCCGCAAACGATCTGCATTCGGCGCACATTCCGTAATAAGCGTCTTCCTCGCTTAAAAGGGCTTTCCGGCAGCCGCCGCAACCTGATGGGAAAATAAACTCGCGCAGGTAAAACAAAGTTCGGCTTATCACAATCCTGTATTGCGCGAAGGTGAAAAAATACTTTGAAAAATGCTTTAACTTTAAATATTTCCTTCGGCAATCGCCAAAATAAACAGCGCACCAAAACTTGTAACAATGGCAAATGCAATCAACACGATATATCCGCCTGCGCGAAAAAGATAGCGGACTTCTTTTGACGTTATAAACCGCCCAACTTCGACAAACAGTCCGCAAAGAGAAATTACACCAAGAAAAATTCCCAGCGCAACATACAGTTGTATAAATGCAAACTGGGTGCTATCGGTGAAGCCTTGAGCTGTTCCAACGCCATAGAGAAACAGCGTTATAANCGATAGGAGCAGAAAAAACAGCGCCGCNCGGCTTATCAAAATCGATAACAGTTTTTCGTTCAATTTTTGGCGCATGCGATTACGTATTCCTTTTGAAAGCTTGCTGTAAAAACATTATTGCGTTATTATATTNATTGTTGCGGATTTGATCACTAGGCTAGAACGCGAAAAGTTTTACTCAAAGCCGCACACAAGAAGGATATATGAAAAAATTTCTTGGATTTCTTATTTTTCTCGTTGTTCTTGGAGGGGCGGCTTTCTTTTTCGGCTGGGCGCACTTGACTGTTCCTCCGGGGTCTTATGGAGTGATGCGTTCCAAAACGCACGGTCTTGATACNAANATCATCCGCGAAGGTGAGTTCCGCTGGTATTGGTANAAGCTTATTCCCACAAATGTCCGCGTTGCCACCTTCACCCCGGCGCTTGTGTCGCGTTCNATTAGAAGTTCCGGAGAACTGTTGTCCGGTCAGGTTTATGCGGCACTGGCAGGGCTGCAGGCTGACTTTTCCTGGGAAGTATCCGCTGATTTCAGTTTTTTTGTGCGGCCGGAAGCCTTGCCTGATTTGGTTTTGAGCGAGAACTTACAGGGCAATGATGATTTGCGCGCCGCTGAAGGACGCATAGCCGACAGGATAGAGGCTTTTGCGATTAGGCGGCTTGCCTCTTACGCGGAAAATGATGATGGTGAAACACTACGCGCGATAATGTTTTCAGGCTCTCATCCGGCTTTGGAGAATGACATACAAAGCGCCTTTCCGGAAATCCAAAATCTGTTTTTAAGCGTCAGTATTGTGCGGTTTCCCGATCATATCCTTTACCAATCCTTGCGGGAGCTTTATCGCGAATATGTAAGCCACCTAAACGCGCTTTTAAACCCGGCGATTATCCTTGAAGCCGAAGGGCGCATGGGAACAAACCTCCGCATGGATGAACTTCAACGCTACGGGGAACTCCTTACAAGGTATCCTGTATTGCTGCAGTTTCTTGCCATGGAGCGTGGTTTCCCGCCGTCTGCTGTCATGCTTGAGTAAAGCTGTGAGTAACCGAGTTTGCCGTTGGTTGTTTGATATGGTAAGCTGATTGAAAAGAAACCGGATATTGGCTATAGTCATGACAGGAGTTATATATGCAGCCTAAGTCTTTAGCCCTCTTCTTGATACTGTTTGCCGCTGTTTTGCCCCATGTTTTTTCGCAGGAAGAGGAGCCGCCCCCAATTGACATCGACTGGATTGACTTCGTTGTGCCGATGCATGGGCCGGGAGACAGGACTATAAATATGTCTGTCGGCACAATCTTTCCGACCGTTTTTAATATAGATGGCGCTCCTTCGCCCGGTCATCACAATTTTAGGGCTGTGGGCGGAACAGCCTCCTTTGCGTTTAATTACTTTTTTACCGCCAACATTTATTTGGGCGGCGAGTTGGCCGCGATGTTTCTTCCCACAGGCGGCGAGCGTATGTTTTTTATGGTGCCGTTCGGTATTCGCGCAGGATACCAGTTCGTCTTTCGGCGCTTTGAGTTTCCTGTCGGCATAATGATAGGCGGAGCACCGCAAAGGATGCTTGACGAGGGGTACTTTGGCTTCATCGCGCAGGCAAGCGCTTCGGCGTTCTGGCGCTTTAACCAGGACTGGTCTTTCGGTCTTAACACCGTTTGGTGGTTAGTCCCGCAGCGGCCTGCTCCGCAAGACGGTGTCCGGTACAACGCTTTGGGTAATTTTTTAACGGTAACGTTGTCAGCACGTTATCATTTTTAACTAGCGGATACTTATGAATACGTTACGATATACAAGTTTGCCTGTTTTTTTAATTTTAGCGCTGTTTGCCTCGTGCGACCAGAACCCGATTTTCCACAATATTTCCTGGCAGCAGCCGCCTGTGACTCCCATCATTCGCGGAAGCCCGCAAAACATGGTTGTCACCGAACAAAGGCTTTACGCTTGGACTCAACGGGGAGAATTTGTTTGGGCTTTTGATTCCGCCGGAAGGTGGACTTCTTTGGCAACACCGCCGGTTTCCAACTTCGGCGGCTTTGGCGGGCTTACCGCTGTCGGAGCGCCGGGAAACGAGACGCTTTTCGCCATTGTCTATTCAGGCGGCGGGAGCTTCCCTGCGCCTCATCTTGTGCGGCATTCAGGCAACCAATGGATCAGGGCGGATGTTGATCTGTCTGCTTATGCAATTGGCCGTCTTTACAGCGCCGGTAATAATATTTTCGCCCGCGCCCAGTTGCGCTCAAGCCCCACTTCATACGTCATACTGCGTTTTGTTCCAAACCTTGCCAATCTTGACGCTCCTGTTGAGGTGGAACGGCTTTCGATTAGAGGCAGCACCACAGGCGATTTGGGGAACAACTTAGTTGGTGCGCTTTCTCACGCAGGACAGATTTTCATAGCCACA
>JGI24694J35173_10003112_pt1 | contig 12834 bp, 7 predicted proteins | sample TergutCo191P1_FD_35173 | JGI IMG/M metagenome (IMG submission 35173) | reverse complement strand
CGGAGGCACCGCTGATAGATCGCTACGGCGGCTCTTCGAGCCAACACGCAACGTAAAATAAGGTGGTTTTCGGTATTCGCACCGTCCCCACACCACGTTAATAGTAATTTCCGCGAAAAACCCAAAGGATTTTGGCGAAAAAATCCAAAAAAAGTGAAAATAATTGTAACTTGTTGCTATGAACAAGGTTACGGAAACAGAGAAAATCGGTGCTTTGCAAAATTACGAAAACAACCTGCCCAGCCGGTCGGCAATGTGCCATTTTTACCATTTTTTCGCAACGAAACCCTCCGGTTGAGCAATGATTTCGACGGCTCTGGCGGACTGGACAATGACGTACAAACCGTTGCCATGAGCAAATTTGATGACGTTTTCCTCAATCACGGTGCCTGCAACCGCACCGATGAAACGCTTGCCATTGTTGCCATCGACATCGACAAAACGCCGATATTTTTCCATTCGTTCAATATGGTCGCGGACATCATTCATTTTTAGCGTGGTCTTCGCCTCTACCAAAATGGCAACGTCACCGTCCTCCATAAACAGATCAATTTCTCCGCTCTCGGGTGTCCCTTTTTCTCCAAAAACTTTGTTGCGACTATGGGTCTTAACTTTGATTCCCAAATCTCGGAATTGGGCTACAAGATTACCCTCACCAAGTAATTTTTCTACCATATCCCCNACTTTACGAGTAAGAGAACCTACCGCTATGTTGGTTGCTTCGATCTGTGCTTGTGTCTTCTCGATCTGTTTGTCGATCGCCTCGGACCGTTTTTGCGCCGCCTCCTGCCGTTCTCGCGTTTCGAGAAACAGGGACATCATTTGTTCGTAAGTGAGTGGAACCTGCTGTGTGGACATCTGTTTTTCTCCTACTTTCGTGGCTTCCCGCCAACGCCATTATTGTACCGTACCCCCGTATTTTCTCAAGAGGAAAAGAGCATTGTTAAACGTCAATAATTTCCGTATCTCCCGGCACTTCTTCTGGTTCTGTCCAGTGTGCCACCATCGTTTGCGTAGCTTTCTCGACTGCCTCACGGACTGGATCGGTGGTCAATCGGGCATAGACCCCAGCAGCCTCTATCGACTTATGCCCCAGCGACTTGCCGATGATTTGGAGCGTTGCGCCGGTGAGTGCCTGCCACGATCCGAGTGTCCGTCGTAGATCGTGCATCCGTACATCAGTCAGACCGGAACGCTCACGTACTCGCTCCCATGCCTTCTTCGGATCAACAACAGAACCCGTGCCTCGTTCAGAGGGGAATGCCGTTATTTACTATCACGGCAAGAGAAATTTTCTCGGACTCTATGGTTCACCGGAGTCCCAAGTCGCCTAATCTCGCTTTGTGGCGGAATTGCAGGCAAATCCTACCTTCAATTTATCGAAGAAGAAATCGAGTGTTACGGTCAAAGAACTCACGGCAGCATTTCTCGACCATGCGAAGGTTACGCAGAGCGTCACCGACTACAAGAAATGCCTCGGCGGCATGTCGCTGGAAATCTTTTACGCAGTCAACTTTCCTGGTATTTCTTCGGACGGTCTTCTATTTTACTGTTTTTGCCGTTGTTTAGTATTTGAATGCGCATTCATGGTTGTGGCAGGTCATGTTCGCCTCCGCCCATGTTTTCCAGGCATAGTCATCGTACCGGTCGAAACCAACTGTTTCCGCAACCTCGTCCCGCCAGCGGAATTCGGCATCGTTAATCCAGTTGTCCACCCAACGTTTTAGATGTGGTGGATCATCACCCGCAAAAAAGTTTTCTTCTTCGTCAAAACAGTGTGTCGTGTATGCCAAGAACTCCTCCCAAAGTGAGGCATGTCTGGGTCCAAAGTGATGGCTCTGTTCCCACCACAGCAAACGATCCGTTACGAGTTCCACGAACTCCATCAATTCCATCGGCACACGGTATTCAAGTTTCATTTTTGTCTCCTCCCCCAAATTTGGGGTAAGTCAAGGTTAAATTGTCAAAATCGACAGAAATCCATTATTTTCAGAACAAAACACAAACAATTCCCGGCTAGAAGGCAAAGCCCACACCCTAACACGCGTCTGAAAAAACCTCCCAGAAGGGCGCGGGGGCGCTGTTCGCCCCTTGTGGTAGTTCTGACCAATTCCGAATACGCTCTAAAAGCCAAAAGTTTGTCCGCAATTTTCTTTTATGCTCGTATTCACCGGGAATAAGCATAAACTTTTTTGTAGTCTTTGTCAAGAGGCGAAAATTGCGAAAAAATAAGGTTAAATTTTCTCTTTTTTAGCCCGGAAATGGGGGGCAACGTCAGGATGAGCAAAAATCCGTACACGCTTGGCGTAATCGTCGAATTGTTCCTTTGCCATTGCCCGAACGACTGGCGAAATGTCTTCCAATGCCCTGTATTGATCCGATTTCGGAAAGTACACGTCTATTTTAATTTCGACTTCCTTCTCGACCGGCGGAGCGTCAATCAACACTGAAAGCGGCGGCGCCGATGCTTCCGCACAATACTGGTTTGCTTGTGCGCACAGTTGCCGGTAAGGCTTGCCCGCTAATTGATGATAGATTTCCGGTTGTTCCAAAATGCTGAACTGCGCTACCCGTTTGTAAATCGTCCGCCGGGTGCCGAAGAGTCCTTGTGCCAGTTTTTCCATTGGTGTCCCCTTTGATACATCCAAGAAGAACCGAATCGCATCGTCTTCCGAAAGCCGAACATACTGCGAAAATTCCATGTTGCCGGCAAGATACAATTCGCTGAAAAGCCGTTGCAGCATAGCGGTCGCCGCCCGGACGGTGTGGTGCCAATAGACTTCACTGAACATGACATATCGGGCNAAGATCATCAACTCCGCCGCCGTTTTTCCCTTTTCGGTGATTGCCAAACCATCCCCCGATGCGTTCAAGCAGAGACTGCCGATGAGGCGATCCTGATCGAGTTGCCGACCATAAGGGACTCCCGCATGAAGACTGTCCCGAAAGAGATAGTCCATCTTGTCAATGTCAATCGGACCCGAAAGCATCGTTGCCAGCAGACGATCAACGGATGACTCCGTCTTGCCGTTGAGTAGATTGATCACTTCCGCCGGTTCGATGTTCCAATCCTTTCGCAAGAGTTCGGCAAGTTCGCTTTGTTCGATACTGTGCCCAATACTGGCGGCAGCAAGGGCTTCGTGGTGCGGCAACCCTTCGATCCGAATGTCTTCGATCAGATGGCAAAAGGGATAGTGTCCGATATCGTGCAGCAGAGCGGTAACGATAAAACGTTCGGCATCGTGCTGCGAAACTCTGTTCGTGAAGTCAGGAACATGACTTAACCGTTTGAGCAACAGCAGGGCGAGACGATAAACACCGAGGGAATGTTCAAATCGGGTATGTCGGGCACCAGGATAGACGAGCGACACGAGTCCGACTTGGGTGATCTTTGCCAACCGGCGGAAAGGTTCGGTATCAATAATCCGGCGTACTCGATCCGTGAGCGGAACGCCGAATTCCGGCGGAATGCGGATCGTGCCGTATTGGGAATCGAGACCGAGGAGTTCGGGAATGTGCATTCTCTGTGCCCTTTGTATTCCCATTTTACCACAAAGGGCGCAAAGGTTTTACAGAGAGTACAAAGGTATTTTTAGGTATTTTAACTTTTTTGTAAAGCCCGCTTGACAAAATGTCTTTTTCATGTTACAATAAGTCATGTGAATTCGACTTTTCCGAAAAACCCCTATGTAGGAGAACCCCATGTACCGTAACCTTTTTATTGCTTGGTATTGTTTTGGCGTAATTGTCCTCAGTTACGCAACGTTTGGAATCCTAATGCTGTTCATCGAGACGGATAGTGCAATCGCCAGTCTCGGTATTCAGGGACTGCTCGTTTTCGCACCGCTTCTCTGGTTCGTTCTTTTTCCCAAAGAAAAAACCGACGAACGAGATTATCTGTTCCTCCAACGGGCTGCCATGAGCGGTCTCGTTCTTGGAGGAGTAACGGTTTTCTCAATGGGTGTGGTGATAGGACTGAGTAGTCAATTTGCATTTGAACGTACTTCCATTCCGCTCCCACTTTTTTGGTTTACGCTTCATGCCGGTCTGGTTACAGGCGTAATCACATTTTCGGCGATGTTGATGCGTCTGTACCGCAAGGAGGAACTCACCGAACATAAAGGACAAATCAATGAATTATGATTATGCCGACCGGCGGTCGGCAATCGAGCCAAAACAAACATACTTTTTACGAAAGGAACCACCATGTACCGTAACATTTTCGCCGCTTGGTATTGTCTGGGCATCTGTGCCCTCTGGCTGACAACGTTTTTAATCCTTATGCTGCTTTTTGGGCGCGAGGCGGATAGGGCTTTTAGCGTTGGTTATGCATGGACGGGATTTCTCGGTTTCACGCCGCTTTTTCCGTTCTTTGTTTTTCCCAAAGAACAATATGACGAACGTGATAGATTGTTTCTTCAACGGGCACTCTTCTGTGGTTTATGTTTCGGATTTGCGGTGATAGGTCCTGTAATTGCCGTACTGGCATTGGTGCATCACGGAGCAAGTTCCATCTCGATACATTTGATAGGCTTGCCATTATCCTGTGGTGTGTTTATTGCTATCTTTTCATTTGCAGTGGTACTACTCTATTCGTACTACAAAGGGGGACACATCGAACATGGAGGGCAGTCCAATGAGTAAAATCACGAATTCCGTTCGCCGTTTGCGGTTCGATCACGACGAAATGACGCAGGAAGAACTGGCGAAAAAGGCTGGCGTGAGCCGCCAAACGATTATTGCGATGGAATCCGGCAAATACACGCCGTCGCTCGGTTTGGCGTTCAAACTTTCGGAAATTTTCAATCGTCCCATCGAGGAAATTTTTCAGGTCGTGAAGGAAAGTTAGAAGCCCGACTGGTCGCTTTTTTTCGTTGTCCGATTTGTGTGGACAACTCCAACGTTTTCCCCTCTCCCAGAGGGAGAGGGGAAACGACGAAGCACGAACGAATACGAAACGACCAAAAGGACGAGGTACGGTATCAACAAGCGGCGGGCTTCCCTTAAAAGTTCAGTTGAGTACCGATGTTCACGTTGATCATGCTGTACCCTCTGTTATTCAGGGAGAAGTTCCAGTCGCCGTTCATGAAGAATGTCGCGGTTCGGTCTTGATTCAACCAGAAGTGCAGCCCCGAACCCACTTGGCAGTAACTGGTTCCGAGGTCGGCTCCGCGTACGTTGAATGTTCTGCTGCCGCTGACGAATGACTGTTCCGAGGTCGGATAGCGATCTCCGGTCAAGCGACCGACATGGTATAGCCGGAAGCGCCAGCCGCCGCGGGCAAAATAACTCTCCGTGTTGACACCGAACCGCACGAGCGTCCGGGCGAAAGTCATGGACTTGTAGTCCATTGCATACGTTCCGCTTGTCGGTCCTTGGACAAGGGAGCCTTCCACCATGTTGGTTCCATTGTTTGTCCACGTTGCTTGTGATCCGAGTGCCGGTCGTTCGGCGTAAGCATTTTGCTTGATGTTTTGGTATTCAAAACCTGTTACCGGACGAATGACGAAGTTCGGATTGACTGTAAACGGCCGGGTAAACTCTATTGACCAGTTGAACGAGTGTCCCCGTGATTCCGAATCGTAATGATCGTTAATGCCGAACAGGTTGTCCGGGGTAGCGCCCGGTCGGAATCCGATGAACATGTTGCTGTTGCGGATGTAACGATCCGTCTTGTACGTTTGATAGCCGCCGCCAAGGTAGGACTTTAATTCAAACTGCTCAAACGGAGCGGCAACGAAGTAGAGTCCAAAAGTATAGTCGGTGCTTTTCACCTTGTCGCTCAATGAATTCAATGTTCCTTCGTTAATGGAGAAGACACCGCCAAGTACCGAACTCGGTGTGAGATTCCATTCGTTTCCGACCATGATGCCGTTGCGGTGGGAGGTGTATTTGAAGGAGTTATTGTCGTCCCCCATTAAGAAGGTCGAATGTGTATAGGCTCCCCAAATCGAACCCGTTCGGAAGATTGGGCTTTGTCCGCGGGTCTGTCCCGCCATCGGCGGTGCAAATTGGGTTCCCGGCGGCGGTACGGCAGGTTGACCATAAGGCTGCTGTAATTGTCCCGTCTGAATGTTACGGAATACAATGTTTCCACGATTGCCGGTGCTCAAACCGCCGGTACCGTAACCGATTTGGTTGAACAGACTGTCCGAAGGCGAGATCAAATTCATGACAAGGCTGTTGGCGCGGGTAGCACCGGAAACCTGCCGTAATACATCCCGTAACACCGCGGGATCGTTCAGTCCGAACTGGAAGGACGCGGCAAGCCCCGGATTCGTACGTACCGCATCGTCCAGTGCACTGGCAACCGACTTGGCATTGTAACTGTTCCCCGGTTTGGAAACGTGGCTGAGGTAAAAATTCGGATCATCAATGACGGTCAACACCGCCGGAAGTTGTCCTGANGGCATCCGAAACGGCATTACATCAACATTCGCATAGACCCAGTTGTTCGTCGCACTGGTAATCATTTTGACTGAACCATCGAGTGTGTAACCTTCGCTGGCAATAATAATGAACGACGTTTGCTTTTCTTTACTGTGGGCATTGGCATCCGTATCGTAAATCCGGTCTGCCTGAACAACTCCGCCCAGTTGTGTTATGCCGAGCAACATAGGATTATTATGAATCGTGGACGATGGCAGCGTTCCCAAATCATACATCGAGTTCCCCCAGCCGTAGTAGGCATACTGGTACGGCGGAATCGTTCCGTGAACGCTCACGACATCGCTGAAACCAAACCGCATCAGGAGGTGATCCAGTTGTGTCCACCGTCTCGGATCAAGCATGTACTCAAACTGTTCATACGGTGTCAGCACCGGCAAGCCCGTTTGGGGATTTCTTATCGTCGAAGGACTGAACCATGAAAGATGCGTTCCCAATTTTTCGACGGCAATGGTTTGCCAATCCTCTCTGGAAATCTCTCCTTCACCCAAGACCGATGTGTCGTAGGTTCTTGTCGCCGGATTGTAAGTCGGTTTTGCATTAGCGATAATGGCGGCGTACTTACCGAACACATCCCGAATGGTATCGTTGCCGATGGTAACGTGGTACTGACCGTGTTGTATTGTTTCTCGTGCGTTGTAATTAGGATTCATCGGATCGTAGATCGCACGTTCTTGTTCGTCCATCAACCGCAATGAACCGAAAATGGTCATTGTACCAAACTGTCCCCCCGGCACACCCCGCATCAGTTGCCGCCAGAGTCCATCCCCCGATGAGTCCGAAACCGTATTCAGCATCTTTTCATAAGCCGTCAATTCGAGCATCCGCGCCTGATGTTCATTGTTTCCAATAAAACCGGGCAAACCGGGAGCAAGAATACCGCGGTTAATAAAATAACCCTCGAAATAGTCCACCGCATTAGCATAGTCCCATCGTTGGGCAATCTGGAATGTACCGTTCCCCGACACGATCCCTTCATTGAAAACATCATGAATAATCAACCGGCTGGCGTAGTCTGGAGTGGCGGTCATCGGCATAAACGGGTTGACCGCAAATTCGGCATCGTTCATCATGAGGTGTCCCGTCTTTTCGACATAAATATCCCGGACGCGAATACCGGGTGCCCGGAAAATATTGGAACCATCAGCGAATTCCAGTATATTGCGGTTAAAAATGGTCGTGCCGTCCACAAACCGAAGGTCAATATTGCCGCTGTATGACATGAGAGTACCGAAATACAATCCTCCTCCGGCTCCGAGAATCCGTGTGCGGTAATCATCGCCGACACCTCCTCCGTAAATATTTCCACTGAAAATGTCGCCGTTGCTAAAAACAACCAGCGTTCCATCCCGCGTGTATCCGTCCAACAATTCGTCAGAAGTAAGCCCCGTGTGGTACGTCGACCCGAAATGAACCATCCGCGCGAGGGCTTCCCGGAAATGCCGCGGATTGTCCGCATATCCATAAGAATCGCCTGCACTGAGAAGGATATTCGCCGGTTGGTTGAGAGGTTGACGACCTGCCAGGAAGTACAAGAGCACTTCGTCAAGGATCAACGACCGCCCCGGTATATCGTCTGCCGTCCAGCCGTCGGCAGCAATAAAACCACTTCCGATATTGTCTCGGTGTCCCAGCAGATAACTGGGTCCCGTCGTCGAATCGACACCCAGAATTTCATCGTAGTAATAAACTGTACCCGGATGCGCATGAACCCAAAACGAATTCAACGTCGATATTGCTATGCTATATCCTGCATCTTCGCCGTTCCACGCCCCGCCCGCAGTCCAAAAGCCGCCGCTCCCCGACCAAACGGTAACAACTGCATTATATGCCGAGATAATGTCTCCGTGAACTCCGGCATTATCGAAATGAAATCTGCTTGATTCATAATTGCCCTGTCCATCCGGTCTGAGATCGTCCAACAATTCGTCGGTATAGAGCAAATTCGGATCATACAGGAAATTCCCTCTCTTAACGGAAGTCATCCTATCGAATGCCTGATAATTTGCCACGGACTGCCGGAAGTCCGTCATCACCGCAGGAATACTGGATGTATCGCCTGTACTCACAAACAACAAATTGGACAAATTCTTCACATCGTTATTTTCACCAATAATAACACTGGCAACATGCGCCAAGTCTGCAAAAGACATTGCCGCCCCTCCACTGTGGGCACTTCCCCCTGCAATCAATGCGTCATTGCCGATTGCCGTAATCAATCGGACAGTCGGTCCGTAGTAGGTAGACCAAGCGGCAACACCCGTTGGCAAAACCTCTCCTTCGTAAGCCATTGACGTACCGACGATGTCGATCCCGACACCGAAAGACCTATCAAATGTCGTAAAAAACGGCAGAGGACCACGGCTGGCATAAAGACCGGTATTGAGCCGCACATTGGGTGCATTGGGGTGAACCGTCCAACGCTGAGTGGCGTAGTCGAAGTAGGTGAGCGGTTCAGGAGCACGTCCGTCAATTTTCAACCAAAAAACCCGATCCGGCTGCGTATTATAGGCAATAAACTTGTGCGCAGTGGCTTCACTATAATAAACATTTCCCCACCGGTCAGCATCTTCATCACTCGGATCGTGGTAGTACACACCGTACAATTTTTCCCTGTCTTGGGGATTCATATTGGTGAGCGCCGTGATGGTAAACTGGATTCCTGCACGACTCGGCGCGCCGGTGATGACCTTCCCATCGACCTGAATCTCATGAAAACTGCCGCTGTACAAGGCTTTGGGCAGGAGGTACGTAGTCGTACCATCCACGGCTCGAAGGTGCAGGAGCGAGAAACGGTCAGTAATTCCATAACCCGAATAACCACTGCCACTGGTGAGAACACCACTTGGAGTTACCGGACTGAGCATCCCATAACCGGGCGAGTAAATCCCACTGGTATAGTCGATAAAAACCCGTGTTGCCCCCTCGCCGACATACGTCTCTGTATTGCCAAACGAGATTCCCGTCTGTGCGAAAATCCAGGAATTCTCATTCAGTTGGATCTGGTTATAATAGGGGGATAAAACCTGACTGGTACCCATATATCCCCCGAAAAACTGAGAAACATAATACCGCGAATTCAGGTAAACATCATCATAACGAGCCGCATTGAAAGAATGCGCCTGGGCATGGATACCAATATCCGGTCCACCAATGTATTGAATGTTATAAATGGTTTGTTGCGGCTCGGCGAAAGTTCCATTTTCCCAGCCGGGGTAATGCAAAATAGACCCGACGGGATTCCGCCGTAACGTAATATTTTGTCCCGCGACAATCCTGCCATTGACACCATCCGCCACAATCGTATCTCCCGCAACAATCCGGGAGACAACCTGCCGCGGTGTCCCGCGGTAATCGACGGCAATACCATCACCAGTTTCAAGATAGATATAGCCCCCGGTATCTGGATCAATCATAGGAAGCCCGGTGATCGGGTCAAAGGCAATAATATATCCCCCGCCGGTCGGAGACCCGATTTGCGTATTATTGAGGATCACGCTTTCCCCCCATCCGCTGCTCGCATAAGAATCAACGTCTGTTGGTATACCATCATCGTCGTATATCAGTATCCATCCCCGTGAAAACGAGTGAAAAATACCGACTCCGCCGAAATAAAAGCCGAGTTCGCTCGTTCCCGTNTGAATGATTGCATCGTTAACNGTGAGCGATCCGTGATTGCGGATCACACCATAGGCTCCTCCTGCATTGTGGATGAGGGTACGNTCATCCCCCTCAAACAAGGGNCGTGTGATGTCTCTGGGATCCCTCCGGTTAATCGTGAGCGTTCCCGTCGTGAGAGATCCACTTGGAATGTCAACCGGCGATAACGTACCGGCACCCGCTGGAATCCACGTTGTTGTTGCCACCTCGCCGGGGATCGAGGGACCTGTAACCATAAAACCTGTATTCGGGATGGTAACAGATTCACCGGGTGCGAGAGGCTGACCTGTCTCTGGATTGAGGATGCCCAGCAGGCTGTAACCGGAGGGAAGCGTGGCGACATTGGAACCATCCGGCCACAGTGTTACGTCTGGAAAAAGCTCAAAATCCTGTATATTTTCAGGCATTTCGTCATAGTCAAGAGCATAAAATGTCCGAAACGGGTCATTGGCGTAATAATAGCCATACCGGAGTTGCCAGAGTCCTTCTGGCGTGCGGGCTACTTCAATCTGATAGATACGCGCCACCGTATCAATACTCATCGTATCCGACCCATTCTGGATCGCCGGGGCACTACTCAGGGTACTGATAACCGCTCCGCCACCCTCAGCATGGATAAACGAAGGACCGCCGCTATTGATAAACACAGTACTGGGATGGTCAAACGTGGGTCTGCCCGGCATGAACTCACCAACTAAATGACCGGTAATAAAAGTTCCATCGGGAGAAGCATTAATAGTAACAAGATTACCGAGATTAAGCCAACCATTGCCCGACGGATCCCAGTATTCAATTTGTGCCAACGCGGTAGGTTCTGAACGAATGACGAGCGCAAAAGCCAGTAAAACGGCAATTAGAGTGAACAGTCCATTGCGAGTCATACGATCCGTCCTCGTAATTTGTTTATTCTCCGTGCGAACCTCTAAAGAGGTACATTGCGTCTTATCGGAACACCTGAATGCCTCCCTTGACCAGATTGCGGATTCGTCCGTTTTGACAGGTTTTAACGATTATGCGGGGGGGCACAAGACAGGACTGACACACAAAATCGCTGAAATGCTGTCTTTTTGAGGGTTTTGCCTCGTCATCATTTGGTCGTTTCGCATTCATTCGGTCATCGTCGTCCCCTCTCCCTCTGGGAGAGGGGGCGACGTTTTAGTTGTTCACGCCAATCTGACCACACAAAAACGACCAGTTTATACCGTGCTACGGTATATATCCCCATTTTGGATTTTAGGCAACAGAGCAGAATAAAAACAGGACATTGTAAGGACAAACATAGTGCGAATGTGTACCGCTAGAGCGTATCCTGAATTGCTGTGGACTGTTTGAAGGCAAAAGCCCTCGCCCTAACCCTCTCCCCAAGGAGAGGGGACCTTGTTTGGGAGTCCAGACCAAAACGGGATACGCTCTAATCAGTGGGCATCATTGTCGGATTGACACCGGCGGCGACAATTTTATGTCTTGTGTGCTTTCGGCGGCGCGTTCTATCGGCACCACTTCCGGCGGCATTGCTTGTGCGGCGGCAGTTGGGGTAGGCGGGGCAGTGTACGCAGTTCCGTCTGTTCGGATTGTACGAAACGAGCGATTACGTGCCAACAGACTGCACACCGGCGGACGTGCGGTCGATTGAAAACGTTCAGCGACTTTCGCTCTGATACTTCTATCGGCGTGGACTTCGGCAACGCTTGCCAGCACAACGCTTGCTGGCATTGTCGGCGATTGCCCGAAGGCAACGCAACTGACTGCAAACAAAAAAAGTACGGTTATAATGGAATGCTTCATCGTCAATATCACGGGGGCGGAAAATGGGTAACGCACACTATACATTATTATAGAGTTTCGTCAACTGTGCTGGGAGAATCAAAAATGCACGAAGACAGCATGCAACAGAGTTCTGCTTTGCTGTAACACTCTGTTGTTGAATTTTATCCAATAGTGCGAGTAGAATGACACCGAGGTTGTTTTATTGGGAAAATAGGGTAAAAATGTAGTTTGTCCTGTCGAACCCATTCTTTTGAAATGGATTCACTTACTTGCCTGACACAACTTTTTCCGAAAAATAAGCATTCATGTCCCACTCCAATATCGAAACTCTCTTTTGGCACGGCGACCGATTGGGTACGCTCAACATGATTGACCAAACGTTGTTGCCGACGGAACTCAAAGTGATCGAGTGCCGAAATGTCGAAACCGTCTGGGAAGCAATCAAAATGCTCCGAGTGCGCGGTGCGCCTGCCATTGGTATTGCCGCCGCTTATGGAGTGTGTGTGGGATTGCAAACACTTTCCGACGATGCAGAACTGTCCGTTTTTCGTAATCGGCTTAACGAAGTTGCCGACTATCTCGCTTCAAGCCGACCCACTGCCGTCAATCTGTTCTGGGCATTGAACCGGATGAAAACGAAAGCCGAAACACTTTATGCAACGAACAATGTCCCCAAAATTTGGGAATCCCTTTTTGCCGAAGCCAAAGTTATTCACGAAGAAGACCGGAACATCTGTCGATCCATTGGACGCTTCGGACAGGAACTCGTCAAGGATGGGAGTACTTGGCTCACGCATTGCAATGCCGGCGGTCTGGCAACGGCAGATTATGGGACGGCACTGGCGGTTTTCTTTGCTGCCACGGAGGCAGGTAAAAAAATCCACGTCTATGCCGACGAAACCCGACCGCTCTTGCAAGGAGCGAGGCTCACAGCATGGGAATTGATGCAGCGGGGAATTG
>JGI24694J35173_10003107_pt1 | contig 12849 bp, 9 predicted proteins | sample TergutCo191P1_FD_35173 | JGI IMG/M metagenome (IMG submission 35173) | reverse complement strand
ACTTCACGGTCAGGCGGGTTATAACGCAATTGTTTCGGATTTAATTCGCACTAGTTTTATTGAGCGTATTCCTGATTTGATTATCGCTTCCGGCGATGTTGCGCTTGATTTTGTTCTGGACAATTACTATCTTTTGTTTCCCAACACGCCTGTTTTATTTTACGGCGTAAAGAGATCTGATGATTCCATGCTGTACGGGCTTGAAAATTATTTTACCGGAGTTTTTGAAACAATTTCTTTTGCTGATACGGTATCTTTAATGCTTCGTTTGTATCCGAAGACGAAACGCATTTTTATTTTAAACGATAATTTACTTTCCGGAAGCGGCAAAATAAGGGAAGAAATTCAAAAAGGCATAGAAATTATTTATCAGGGGTTAAACAGTTCACGCGTTGAGTTTGTGTTCAGCGAAAATAAACCGTTTGCTGAAATACTGGAAGAAATAAATTCTTTTGGATCCGATACGCTTGTATTGATAGGAAATTATCTTTCAGACTCAAGCCGCGCTTTTTATTCTGAAGTTGACGTACAGACGCTTGTCTCGGACGCGTCTTTAAATCCTGTTTTTTGTTTATCATCTTCTTTTATCGGTCATGGAACATTGGGAGGCCTTGTTTCTTCCACCGGCGAGCAAAGCGGCAAAATTGCTTCCATGGCCTCTGTCTTGCTGGGAGGGATAAAACCCTTGCAGATTCCGATTGTCTACGATTCGGCATCCCTCAACCAGTGGCAGTTTGACGCTGTTATCATAAAAAAATTCAATATAAACGCCAATAATTTACCGGATGGCTATGTCACCATAAACCGGTCGATTCCGATATGGGAATACAATCCTGTTGAATTCAAACTGATGATAGCCGTAGCTGTTTTGTCTCTTCTGATTGTATGCGTTTTGATGGTTTTTTTAAGAACACTGTCAAAAAAACAAGTTGAAAAAAATATGCATCTGTTAATTGACGCGATTCCCATGAGCTGTCAGTTATTTGACAAGAATTATAAAATTGTAGATTGCAACAATGTGGGCATTGAATTATACGGGTTTAATAATAAACAGGAATACATGGAATTGTTTATGAAACGCTGTTCTCCCGAGTATCAGCCGGACGGACTGCGTTCCGATAAAGAATCGCAAAGGCTTATAGATAAAGCTTTTGATGACGGCTATTGCAAGTTCGAATGGATGCATCAGCATTCGAACGGAGAGCCAAGACCTGTCGAAGTTACGCTTATCCGCATAAAACATCATAAGGGAAAATATCTTGTAGCCGGTTACACAAGGGATTTAAGGGAGCATAAAGCGCAAATCGCGAAAATAGAAAAAACCCAGGAAGAGCTTCTTTTTGCGCGTGACGCCGCCGAAACCGCTAACAGGACAAAATCGGCTTTCCTCGCGAATATGAGCCACGAGATCAGAACGCCCATGAACAGCATTGTCGGCTTTGCGGAACTTGCGCAGTACAGCGTTTCACCTGACAGAATAAAGGAATATCTCGGCTACATATCGCAGAGCTCGGAATTGCTTTTAAAAATTATTAATGATATCCTTGATATTTCCAAGATTGAATCCGGCAAAATCGTTCTTGAACATATTCCTTTTGAATTGCATGACGTGCTTGCGTATTGTCAGATGATGATAAAACCAAAAATAGAAGAGAAGGGGATTATTTTATATTTTTACGCGGAACCGGCCATTAATAAAAAACTGCTCGGAGATCCAATCAGGCTTCGTCAGATTCTTATTAACCTTCTTTCCAACGCTGTAAAATTTACAAACACCGGCATGGTTAAACTTTTGGTATCTATCGTAGATTCCGGCTATAATAATGTTACTGTTTGTTTTGAAGTAAAAGATTCGGGCATTGGCATGAACGGCGCGCAAATAGAAAAAATTCTGGAACCTTTTATACAGGCGGATGACAGCATTACGCGAAGATTCGGCGGTACGGGGCTTGGTTTATCAATTACAAGAAACATTATTGAATTGATGGGCGGAAAATTAAACGTAGAAAGCGCGGTTGGAATAGGCAGTAAATTCAGTTTTGAAATAATATTTGATTTAATTGACGAAGGCGCAGACGCTCCGTTTAAGGATGATTCGTTAAATGTTCTTGATAAGCCGAACTTTTCCGGTGAAATTCTTGTTTGCGAGGATAATAATTTAAACCAGCAGGTGATATGCGATCATCTCGCGAGGGTGGGCCTAAGAACGGTTGTTGCAAACAACGGAAGGGACAGCGTTGACATTACAAAGAAACGTTTTGATAAAGGCGAAAAACCTTTCGATTTAATTTTTATGGACATACATATGCCCGTTATGGACGGCCTTGAAGCCGCGTCTAGAATTATTGCTCTTGGAGTAAAGACGCCGATTATTGCCATAACGGCGAATATTATGTCTGATGATATTGAACTTTATAAAATGAGAGGAATGGCGGACTGCATAGGCAAACCTTTCACATCGCAGGAATTGTGGAAATGCCTTGTTAAATATCTTCCCGTTGTGTCATATACCGCGCATGAAAAAGGCTGGAGTCTTGATGAAGAAAAGAATTTTCAAAAAAAGACGCGTCTTAGCTTTGTCAGAAATAACCAGACTGTTTTTGCGCAGATTGTTAAGGCTCTGAATGACGGCGATACAAAGCTTGCGCACAGGCTCGTTCACACGTTAAAGAGCAACGCCGGGCAAATAAGCGAGAAAAAATTGCAGACAGCCGCGGCGGATGCGGAGGCGCTGCTGGCAGGAGGTGAAAACGCGCTTGTAAATGAAGAATTAAAAAAAATCGAGAGCGAATTAAAACTGGTTTTAGATAAATTGGCTCCGATGTTAGCTGAAGACGAAGCTGAAAGGGCTGCAAAAATAATTGACAAAGGACAATACAGCGCGGAAAAAGTGCATGAAACGCTTTCAAAATTGGAACCTATGCTGATAAACAGAAACCCCGAGTGCGAAGAATTACTTGACGAAATTATGACAATCCCTGGAGCTGAAAAGCTGACGCAGTGCATAGAAAAATTTGATTTTAAACAAGCGGCAATGGAGCTGCATAAACTGAGAAAAGAATGGGAGTAAGATGATGAAAAAGAAAAACAGCGTTTTAATTGTAGATGACGAGAGGGGGAACATAAGCTCATTAAAGAGCATATTGGGCGACGAATATACGATTTACGCGTCAACAAACGGAAGGGATGCGATTGAGACCGCGGAAGAATTTATACCGGATATCATTTTGCTTGACGTTCTTATGCCGGAAATGGACGGGTACGATGTAATAGCTGCGTTTAAAAAATCAGAAAGAACGCACGACATTCCCGTTATTTTCATTACGGGGCTTGACGGAACAAATGCCGAGATAAAAGGGCTTGCGCTTGGCGCGGTTGATTATATATTAAAGCCATTCCATCCCGCGATCGTAAAGCTGCGGGTTCAACATCAGATACAGCTTGTTGAGCGGCTTAGGCAGCAGACATTGATGACAAAAATTTCATGCAAATTCCTTACAAGTCCTTACTCGGACGCGTTGTTTACGGATACTTTGCGCGTAATTGGAGAGTTTATGGGAATTGCGGTAGCTCTGCTTTATAAACTTGAAAGAAACAACAATGTGCTTGTATGTCAGAATGAATGGTTAGATTCCGAATTAAATCTCAGCTCGCGGATGGGTGACAAAGTTGAACTTGATGAAAAGATGATAACGGCAATCAATAATCTGTTAACAGGCAATGAAAAAGATTTATGCATTCATTCAAACAGCCCTATGATTAAAGATTTGTTATCTGTAAAAAGAACGCATCTAGAAAATTATATAGCAACGCCTATTTTTATTAAAAGAAAATTATTCGCGATTCTTGTTTTTTCCAGGAATGATGAGGCGATGTGGAGCGAAAGCGAGAGAGACCTTGCTGTTCTTGCCGCGAGTATTTTTTCCGGCGTTTTTGAGCGTGACGCGATACAGCACGCGGAATACTTAAGCCGCACTAAATCGGAATTTCTGTCCCGAATGAGCCACGAAATGCGCACCCCTATGAATGTTATAATAGGCATACTGCAGGTGTTCGGGATGCTGGGCGTTCCTGACAATATAAAAGAGCACTGCAGCGCTATGGATGAAGCGGCGCACACCCTTTTGGATTTAATTAACGATGTGCTTGATATTTCTGATATGGGATACGGAACATATAAGCTGTCCGAATCAGCCTTTGACTTTAACGCGATGGTTTGTAATGTTCTCAGAATCGCGGACAATAACGCGTCTAAAAAGAAACAAATGCTTGACAGTAAAATTGATCCCGCAATACCTGCGTCGTTGTTAGGTGATGAAAACCGTTTAAGGCAGGTTATTTCGGCTCTTTTATCCAACGCTGTTAAGTTTACTCCGAACGGCGGCGAAATATATTTAAATGCCCGCGTAATTGACAGTAACAGCGAAAAAATTACGCTTCAGGTAGAAATTTCAGATAACGGAATAGGAATATCAAAGGAACAGCAAAAAGACATCTTTTCAATTTTCGAACAGGCGGACGGAAGCCTTACAAGAGAGCACGGCGGGATAGGACTTGGCCTTGCTTTATCAAAACGTATTGTAGAAATGATGGAAGGAAAAATTTGGATTGAATCTGAATTAGGCAAAGGATCAAAGTTTATTTTTAACTGCAGGCTGAAATTTGACAAATAGGCTAAATGATCATATATTTAAATAAATGGATTATATTCTTAATTGGTCTCTGAAAGACGGCAAGCTGGATTATTACACAGGCAGGATTATAGTCTACGGCGGACATGGAATAAGAAGCAATGGGCCGTCAATGGATCACAATGACTTAATAGCGGCTTATTCCAGAAGAAATAAAATTGACAGATCCTCAGTAATGAGCGACGCTTACAGATTTTACTGGAAACCTGATAAAATAAATTTAATTATAATCAGCCCTGTCAGAAAGCTGGACGAAGAATGGGTAATAAATAATGTTGAGCTGTTCGATCAAATAGTTGACGAATTATTTGATCCAAAAAATAATTGATTGCTAAGTGAGGATTAATTGTAAATTTGTATGTTTTCCTCGTTCTGATTCGCTGAGAGTACAGCTTTAAAAATCTTTTAATTTCTTAGTTATAATTTTCTCTATATCAAGTATAATATTTTTATGAAGTTTTTTTATATAATCTTTCGGAAGCGGTTTTACTGAAAAAAGTTCTGTAGTGTCAATTATCAAGGCTTTTGCAATTTTTTCCAGCATTTCAACCGAAGGAAATTTCTTCTCCAATTCTATCATCGCTATGTATGTTGGTGCAGTGTTTATTTTTTCTGCAAGTTTTGCTTGAGAAAGCCCAAGTTTACTACGTCTTTCTTTCATATTTAAGGCAAGTACTTGCCTTAGATTAGTCATTCTTCCTCCTTTTTTAGATAATAAGACATTTTTATTAACCTTTTAGGTATTGACAATTACCTAAAAGATGAAATAACATAATATATTACCTGTATGGTCAATTTTACGTTTTGGAGTAATAATGAATAATAAAATCGCGATAATTGTTCCTTGTTATAACGAAGAAGAGGTTCTTCCAGAAACATCAAAGAGATTGTATGAAAAGATAACAGAATTAAAAAAGAATAAAATTATATGTGAAGGATCAAAGATAATTTTTATCGATGATGGTTCTGTTGATAAAACATGGAGTCTGATAGAATATTACTTTAATAATGATTCGTTGAATTTTAATGGTATTAAATTAACTGGAAACAAAGGACATCAAAATGCTCTCTTATGCGGATTACTTTCGGTTAAAAATGATTTTGATGCTGTTATATCCATAGATGCAGATCTGCAGGATGATATAGGTATAATTGAAAAAATGATAGAAAGATATCAAGCCGGTTATGAAATTGTTTATGGAGTACGTTCCAGTAGAAAAAATGATAGTTTTTTTAAACGTTCAACAGCTCAGTTTTTTTATAAATTAATGCGTCTTCTTGGTGTGAATGTTGTATATAATCACGCTGATTTTCGTCTTATGGGAAAAAATTCTCTTAAAGCGCTTTCTGAATACAACGAAGTAAATCTTTTTTTACGCGGCATTATTCCTCTTCTTGGTTTTAAAACATGTATTGAATATTACACGCGCACTGAACGTTTTGCAGGAACCAGCAAATATCCATTGCGGAAAATGATTAAATTTGCAGTAGAAGGAATCACATCATTTTCTATAAAACCAATACGAATGATAACTTCACTTGGTATTTTAATATTTTTTATTAGCATAGCAATGATGATTTATTTTATAATAAGGTTTTTTACCGGTTACACTGTGAGCGGTTGGGCAAGTATTGTATGTTCAATCTGGGGAATTGGCGGTTTAATTCTATTATCAATTGGTATTATTGGTGAATATATTGGAAAAATTTACCTTGAAGCTAAGCATCGTCCCAGATTTCATGTAGAGGAATACATTAAATGAGGAGTAAAATGTTAAATAATACTATTAGTAAAATAATAAACTCAAAAACATGCGCGTTTATTTTTTTGAGCGTTTTGCCTGTTTCTATTTCAATATTTGTGTTTTATGTACTTAATTTAATAACTCCTGTTTGGTGGGATGATTTCATAATGGCCTGTGTTTTTACTGAATGGCATGCGCCGCATACTACGCTGTTATCTTCATTTTCTGATATAATTTCTTCTACATATAATATGTACGATAAATGGCATGGAAGAATTGTTGCAAATTTTTTAAATTTTATTTTTATGTACTTTAAAGATAAAACCATATTTAATATTTGTAATACTATAGTATATTGTATTTTTATATTATTAATTGGTTACCATGCTGTCGGTTCGTTTAAAAAAGTATCTGGTTATTTGTTTTTATTTATTAACGTTTTTCTTTGGCTTTTTTTGTCAGCTTGGGGTCAGACTCTTTTATGGCTTACAGGGAGCTTTAATTATTTATGGACAAGTACGATTATCTTAATATTTTTAATTCCATTTCGTAAAAAGGCAGATAATAAATTATATAAACCGCATGTAATTGTTTCTTTATTATGGATTATTATAGGTTCTCTCGCCGGATGCAGTATGGAAAACTCCGCATCAGGAGTATTAATTTTATTACTTGCATATTTTATATATGTAAAATATAAAAAAGAAAAAATCGCTTTATTTGAAATAACAGGGTCAATTGGTTTTTTAATTGGATTTATTATATTGATAAACGCGCGTAATAATATTTTTCCAGGATTTTTAGTATTATTTAAAAATGTATTTATTGTAGGATTTAAATTTATAATGAATGAAGCTTTTATTCTCGGAGCAATAATTATTCTTGTCATTAATCTTATTATAATAAAAAAAACGTATATACAAAAAGTGTCTTATAGTTACTTTATAGCTGCCTTGGGTTCTGTAGCTGCAATGGTCATGGTTGGAGAGTATGGAGGTCGTTCCGCTTTTATGACGCAAATATTACTGATAATTACATTAATATCTTTGATGGATCAATATAGGCGGTATATACTTGAAAAAAAGTATATAATAATGGCTAGTATTTTAATTCTTTTAGGTTTTTTTCCGTCTTTTTATTCAGGATGTAGAGAAATAGTTTATGGTTTTCTCGTTAATAAAGCACGTGAATATTATATTATTAATGAAAAAAATAATGGAAATCTCGATTTATATGTAAAATCTCCAATTATTGTTAAGGATTCTCATAGCGCAATGTATAGTAGCGAAGGATTTGATGTTTTAGATGATCCTTCTGATAAACAGTATATTGCACATAATAGCGCGAAAGTAACATGGTATGGAATTAATTCTTTTAATAGTATTCCACCATCTAGAAAAAAGAATGCATTAGCGTCTGTTAAAGAATTTAATAAATTACGTAAAAAAGAAGGATTAGGAATAAATGACATGTACAGAATTATTTATGAAAATTGGTAAAATTAGTTTATTTGTATAAGATTTATTTGTAAAAAAAATATAAAATGAAAATATATGATATAATAGATATAAAATTGATTAAGTTTATTCTTGTTGGCATTATTAACACATTAATAGGCTCGGCAATAATGTTTGCATTGTATAATTTGGTAAATTTTAGTTATTGGTTTTCATCAGCCTGTAATTATTTTTTTACAAGCATTTTAAGTTTTTTTCTTAATAAATATTTCACATTTAATGTAAAACAATGGTCTGTTTTCATGATTTTTACGTTTGTTTTAGTAATCGGGTTTTCTTATTTGACAGCATATAGTATTTCTAAACCGATTATAAATTATTTCTTAAGAGACACCTCATTAAAATTAAGAGAAAATATTGCGCTATTTACAGGAATGTGCATATTTACAGCAATAAATTATATTGGACAACGATTAATTGTTTTTAAACAAAAAAACAAAGAATAATAAAATATAAAGAATTTATATCTTCGTTCGTATTGGTTCGTGGTTATACTCATCTTTCTTAAATCCTTTGCGTTCTTTCCAAACATGGCTGGAAATTCTTATCTCTAAATCCTCAATCTCTGGGCGTTATGATACACCGCCGCTCTTAACTGTTTCACATTTGTATCCGCCAGATAATCGTCAAACTGCATCATGCGGTCAATGTATTTATCGCCTTTTTCCTCTTGCGGCAGAATTTCAATTATACGGTTAGCGATAGAATTTATAAATTCGTGATCATGCGAATTAAAGAGAATTACGCCGGGGAAAGCTGACAGTCCGTCGTTAAGAGCAGTGATCGCTTCAAGGTCAAGGTGATTGGTCGGCTCGTCAAGAATTAAAACATTGGCGCCAGAGAGCATCATCTTAGAGAGCATGCATCGCACTTTTTCACCGCCTGACAGTACGTTTACAGGTTTCAGCGCTTCTTCGCCGGAGAAAAGCATGCGCCCGAGAAAACTGCGCACATAGGTTTCATCCTGATCGGGAGAGTACTGGCGCAGCCAGTCTGTAATAGACAGATTAGAATCAAAAAATGCCGAGTTCTCTTTCGGAAAATAAGAAAAAGATGTTGTCTGCCCCCAGTAAATATCACCGCTTTCGGATTTTTTATCGCCTGCGACAATGTCAAAAAAAGCCGATTTTGACGTGTGTTCAATTCCTACAAACGCGATTTTATCGCTCTTGTTTACGGTTAAACTAAAATCTTTTAAGAGCGCTTTGCCTTCAAAAGAATAGTCAAGTTTTTCAGCGCGAAGCACATTATTCCCTATTTCGCGATCAGGTTTAAAGCCAACATAGGGAAATTTTCTGCTCGTTACGGGAACATTGTCAAGGTCTAGTTTTTCAAGCACTTTTTTTCTGCTCGTTGCCTGACGCGCCTTGCTTGCGTTAGACGCAAACCGCTGTATAAAATCTTTAAGCTCTTTCGCCTTGTCTTCGCGTTTTTTTAGCTGATCTCTTGCCTGCCTCTGCAGTATCTGGCTCATCTGATACCAGAAATCGTAATTGCCGGAATACGGCGTAATCTTTCCAAAGTCGATATCGCATACATTTGTGCAGACAGAATTTAAAAAATGCCTGTCGTGAGAAACAACAATTACCGTGTTGGGAAAATCAATCAAAAAGTCTTCAAGCCACTGTATTGATTCCAAATCAAGGCCGTTTGTAGGTTCGTCCAAAAGAAGAATATCGGGGTTTCCGAAGAGAGCCTGCGCTAAAAGAACGCGAACTTTTTTTGTTTCATCAAGTTCAGCCATTAAGCGGCTGTGATCTTCTTCATCAAGACCCAAGCCGGAAAGAAGCTGACCTGCCTGCGCTTCGGCTTCCCATCCGCCAAGGTCGGCGAAATCCGCTTCAAGTTCGCTTGCGCGAAGGCCGTCGGCTTCTGTGAAATCTTCCTTGGCGTAAATTGCTTCGCGCTCTTTCTGCACTGCGTATAATTTGGGATAACCCATCACGACGGTTTCAAGCGCGGGAAATTCTTCAAACGCGAAGTGATCCTGTTTTAAAACGGCGATGCGCTGGTTTTTGGCAAAAGAGATTTCTCCCTTGTCGTGTTCAATTTCTCCGGAGAGAATTTTTAAGAAAGTAGATTTTCCCGCTCCGTTCGCGCCTATTATCCCGTAACAGTTGCCAGGAGTGAATTTTAAATTAACGTCTTTAAAGAGAGTGCGCTCTCCGAAAATTAAACTTACATCTGCGACAGTAATCATTTTTTCTTAAACAGTCCTATAAATTTTGATAGTATTCCCTTTTTTTCAGGTTTTATTTGTTCTTGATTTTCAATTTCAACATGAGCCGCTTTTACAGTATGCTGCTCTGTCTGAATATTTGCTTCATGGCGCTGTGCCATCCTTTTGCCGTGTTCCATCTTTCCGCTGGTTTTAATATGTTTCGCTTCCGGTCCTGCGTATTTCTTTTTGTAATGCGCCATCCTCTCTTCCATAGAAAGACGCGACAAATCCTGCGCCGCATTTATCTGGGAAGAATCTCTGGCGGAAGCGCTGAGGCTCGCAGAAGGAGAAGTATTAGATGTACTGCTTCTGCTCTTTACATTATGATGTGAAACTTTTTTTTCTTTTCCTCTTTTCCTCTCTGTGTCTCTATGCCTCTGCGGTAAATTTTTCTCTCTATTTCCTTTTTCTTTATTTCCTTTCTCTCTGTTTCTCTCTTCATAGAAATCAGTTTGAATCCGCATGCCTGCGCTCTTGTCTTCTTCATAGAACTCGTGCATTGCAATCTCTGACTGAATCTTTTTTCCGATGTAGCGTTCAATCGCCGGAAGCTCATACACATCCTGTTCGCTTGAGAGCGTAACCGCCTTTCCTGTTTTTCCGGCGCGCGCTGTCCTTCCTATGCGGTGAACATAATTTTCAGCTTCTGACGGAACATCGTAATTTATTACCATCGCAAGACTTTCAATATCAAGGCCGCGGGCCGCGACATCTGTAGCGATAAGCATTTTTGTTTTTCCGCTCTTTACATCATTAATTATTTTGAGCCGTTTAACCTGAGGCAGATCGCCTATTATAAACTCGCAAGTGTAACCGTTGATTTTCAATCTTTTTGCTACAACTTCCGTATGTTTTTTTGTATTGCAAAAAATTATCGCGCTCTCAGGCTGCTCGCGCTTTAAAATGCCAAGAAGGAGCGGAAATTTTTCCTCAGACGGAACATGGTATAGAATCTGAGTGATTTCTTCTACCGTGACGATTTCCGGTTTTATTTCAATTTCGAAAGGCGTCTTGGTGTATTCCCATGCAAGATTTTTTACCCACGCGTTTAACGTCGCGCTGAACAGCATGGTCTGGCGTCTGTCGGATGAAGGCACTACTTTAATTAATTTGCGCAAATCGGGATAGAAACCCATGTCAAACATTCTGTCGGCTTCATCAAGAACAAGAAAAGAAATTTCCATCAAATTCATTTTGCCGGATTTATTCAAATCGAGCACGCGCCCGGGAGTGCCTACCAGAATCTGAACATTATCGCGAAGCAGTTTTTCCTGCTGAGTGTAGCCGACGCCGCCGTAAAACGCGCCGGTTTTAAAAGGCAGATGTTTACCAAGCATTTTTGCTTCTTCTTCAATCTGAACGGCCAACTCTCTTGTGGGAGCCATAATCAGCGCTTTGCGTTTAAAAAGAGCTTCGTCCGTGAGCATTCTTTGAAAAATAACTATTAAAAAAGCGGCGGTTTTACCCGTGCCTGTCTGAGATTGAACGTACAAATCTTGCGCGGTGAACTGCAATGAAAGAACCTGCTGCTGAACAGGCATGCAAGTTTCGTATCCGGCTTCATTGATGCCTTTTTGTAAATCCGGATGCAGGTTAAAATCAGTAAATTTCATATATCTGCGTTAAGTTTATAGATTTTTTACGGAAAGGGGAAGGTGTAATAATAGCAGCGTATGTGACACCAATGACCATTGACTTCCTGCTTAAAATAGCGCACCATTACTATATACAAATAAAAACGGAGGTTACAAATGAGTTTAATTGAATATGTGGAGGCGCGTGAAATACTCGATTCGCGCGGAAATCCAACCGTAGAGGTCGACGTAATGCTGGAAGACGGCTCTCTTGGCCGCGCGGCAGTGCCATCCGGCGCCAGCACCGGCATTTATGAAGCTGTTGAGCTTCGCGACGGCGACAAAGGCCGCTACCTCGGCAGAGGCGTTTTAAAAGCTGTTGACAATGTCAACAATATTATCGCCCCAGAATTGATGGGTCTTGACGCTCTTGAGCAGGTCGACATTGACAGAACCATGATCGAACTTGACGGAACCGAAAACAAAGGCAAGCTCGGCGCAAACGCGATACTCGGCGTTTCAATGGCGACTGCCCGCGCGGCTGCTGAATTCCTCGGCGTACCGCTGTATAAATACCTTGGCGCGTTCCACGCCAATCTTCTTCCTGTGCCGATGGCGAACATTATTAACGGCGGCAAACACGCTGACAATAAAATCGACTTCCAGGAATTTATGGTAATGCCTGTGGGCGCTGAATCGATGAGAGAAGCAGTCCGCTGGACAGCCGAAGTTTTCCACAGTCTTAAAGGAATTCTTCACGCTGCGGGCAAGAACACAGCAGTAGGCGATGAAGGCGGCTTTGCTCCTGACATCGACAACAACGAAGCTCTTGACTACATCATGAAGGCGATTGAAAAAGCGGGATACAAACCCGGCGAGCAGATAAAGATCGCTCTTGACTGCGCAAGTTCGGAACTCTTCGATGAAGGCGGCAAGAAAGGCTACAAATTCTGGAAATCAAATCCAAATAAAATATTTTCAGCCGATGAAATGATCGAAATCTACACAGGCTGGGTAAACAAGTATCCGATTATTTCGATCGAAGACCCTCTTGATCAGGACGACTGGGACGGTTACGTGAAACTTACAAAGAGCCTTGGA
>JGI24694J35173_10003103_pt1 | contig 12852 bp, 8 predicted proteins | sample TergutCo191P1_FD_35173 | JGI IMG/M metagenome (IMG submission 35173) | reverse complement strand
TTACTATATTTGTATTCGCGCGGCGGTAACTCAGTTGGTAGAGTTTCAGCCTTCCAAGCTGACTGTCGCCGGTTCGAGCCCGGTCCGCCGCTTTTAATTAAACCTCAGCATCACCGCTATTTCAAACGAAAGAGTCTGCCTGGTGTGAGTATAGCCATCATTCAACTGCTCAATCAACTGACGATACTCTATGTAAGCGCTTGCGCTAGCAACTTTATTAAACATATAAGCTGCGCTCGGACGCACATACCATTCATGGGCACGGGTCGGAATGCTGCGAGGCAGTTTTTCTAGCAGCGGATTGTAGCTTATCAAGGTATCGCCTTCCGGAGTTTTGGCTATAAAATGCACTTCCCCATTTGAACCGCTCACCCTGGAACTGTCATAAGGATTATAACCAGGATGCGTCGCATAGCTTTCCTGTATGAGTTTCCTATAGCTATAACCGCTTGTGAACTTTAAGTCTATATCGTTGTCCAGCTTCATATACCAGCGCCAAAACTGAAAACCTCTCTTGGTTTTGAGAGCATAGGCTATTGAAAGCTCATCGCCAAAAGCATAGCCCCTGTCCACAGTCATGTCGGTGTATATCCAAGGAATCTTTATGTAATCTTCCTCCTCCCAAACCTCCGTTCCAGGCAACTCCATTTTAGTGCGACGCTTTCTCTCTTCCGTTTTAAATCTAACGCTGTTGTCTATGCGAATATTGCCCTGAGTTAACGCGCTTATGCGAATTATAGGATTGAAATCCATTGTGGTAAGCCACTCGTTCTCAGCGCTCTGATACGGGCGAACCGTGCGCTGTTCCTGATAATCAAAGCGATGCGAAGTTGAAAAACTGCGAAATTTGCTGTTCAAAAAATCAATGCGCTTTGCAAAATTCGGAATATCAACTCCAACTCCGAATTTAGGCCATGTTATGGTTGTGTCTATGAAAAGCGGCGTTTCTCTCATTTGCCTGTAAGTCTGAGTCCAGGTCAAATCGCCCTTAACGCCAATATCCCACCAAGGCAAGGTAAGCGCTGTATTATTCGTTAAATTGCGCCGAACAGCATGCTCAAAACGGCCCTGATATACAATTGAATCCGTATTCTGATTCCTGTACTGCGCAAAACGCAAATAATCATCCCTAGAATCCAAACCCATATCGCCGCTGACCAAATTCCAAAATCCCCTATTGCGATAGCCATTGCCCAAGCCAAGCCCAAACAGATAATACTGAAGCGGCTCCACGCCTTGCTCTTCGTATAATTGCCACAGGGCAAAATCTTCGCCGCTCGTTTGCAAATCCACGCTCCAAGTGCTGCGAATTTCGCGCCATTTCCATTTTTCAAAAAAATTGCTAACAGCATTCTTGCCAGCTATGCCTGCAAGCTGAGGCAGTCTCAAAGTCGGAGAAAATTCAAAGCGATTGTTCTGCTGAATTGTCCAGAAATTTTTGGAAAGCATTTCCGAATCATAAAAGTCAAAATTGTTGGGAATGGATTTATCCTGCACAAAACCGCTGTTGAAAGAAAAACGCATTCCTAAAAACGAAATCAGCTCCGGAGAAAAATTTATCCTGAAATCTTGCCTGCGATTGCGCTCGTTGCGCAGAATTCCATAAGCCTTGCCATATTCTCTTGAGCCAACATCATTTATTTCATACGAGCGAGCAGTTTGCCATATAATAGTAGTATCACCAGATTCATTATACAAGGTATCAAGCGGTATTGACTCGGAATTATTCGAAACGTGAATTCTTCTATCAGTATGATCGTAATCAAATATAAAATCTTTGGCAAACAAACCGCCATCGCCATTCAAGCTGAAAAAATCGCCTTTGGTAAAAGCTTCCCTGTCTCCGCCGCCATGCATATCGCGATTTATATCCAAAGTATAGTTAAGATTCAAGAAAGGGAAAATGTTCCATCGAATATCTGCTTTATGCCTTAAATCCGTTGTGAAATTCGTAATTTTATCCACCTGCGGCTCCAAGAAATTCGGGTCTCGCTCTTGATTGACATTTCTGCTGTAAGACAAATCCATAAGAGTCAAATCGAAGGTTCCAGGCCAAAGCTCTACAGGCGCGCCAAACAAAGTTAGTTTGCTCCTTTCAAAAGTACCCAGTTTATATTCCAAAACCGTGTTATACTGATATGAACTGTCTGCTATTCTCGTAGCGCGTCGCTCGGTCTCTCTATACGAATAATTCAACGCGGGACGTTCCAAAAATATCTGGCTTAAAATTTCCTGAAATATATTATCGTCTTTTGTGTAATCTTTGCTAAAGCCAAGCGATAAGGTTTTTGTGCGCAAATAACTCTGATATCCCTTTGACTGCAAAGAATCTCGCAATCTCCTCTCTTCTGCCGTATCTTTTATTTCCAAATCAATGGCAGCCAAATCCCCAAACATATCAAAAGCGTTGTCGTGGCTGAGGTTCACATCGTCTTCCGGCTTCAAATACGGACGCATTGTGGTGGAACTGTAGCTAACTCCAAAAGGCAGGCGCAAACCGTATTCGTCTTTGAAAAATTTATTGATGTTCAAACTTGCCGCTGCGTTTACATCCAGCCTGGTATTCGCCTCGCTGAGCGTTGGCTTGGGGCTTTTCCCATCGCTTTTAAGAGTTGCAAAATCTCCATCCTGATAGCGCAACTCGCCCGAAACGGAAAATACATCTGAAAAATCAAGCTGACCGTGCATTCTTGTAGCATAGCCCCAATCATTGTTTATGCCGGTTAACCGCAAATCGTTTATCCAGAAAGTTCCTGCCAAATCTTCCAAAGCGGCATTATCGTCCGCTATAACAACAAAACGAATCCAGTTGACATTGCTATTCGCCGGATCTCCTACAATTTTTATCTTTTCCTGCCTTTCTCCTCCCAAATCTTTCTCCGCAGGTTTTAAAAACGGAGGACCTCCGCGCAAAATCTTCAAGTTTGAAAATTCGGCAAGAGGCAAAGAGAATGCATTTGCTTTCCAGTTTCTTTCATGGCAATCCTGTATTCTCTCCGAATCCCGGCACTCAATTTTAACAGGTTTAAAAGACCATTCGTAATAATCCTGACTGCCATCCAATCCGCCTCGCCCAAACTGTAATGCAAATCTAATAGGAGTTTCCGCGGCCTTTGTTTCGTAATGAATTTCCAGCTTCATATTGCTATAAGAAGTAAAATCCTTAACCTCATTGTCAAAAAATCTGGTTGCGCTAACTTCTTGCCCAGGGTGCAAACCGCCATACTCCAGCAACAAGCTTTGCTCTTTTAAAATGGCATTGGTTTCCGTGTCTCTTTCCCTAGGGGTATTTGGAGAAGTGAAATAAAAACCCGCATTGTCGCGATTATTTATTACCTGAATCCTCATATAGTTGCTATCTGGAACAATCACTGAGCCTGGAGCATAAATGTCTGCGTTTATGCCACCGGTCACATTTTGCGTGATGGGATTTGAAATGATGCCGAATTCATTGCTTCCAGCACTCTCAAGCCATTCGTTTCCCACAATTTTAAATTCCGCTATTTGCGTTCTGCCTTCGGCAATGCCAGGACCTAAATTTCCATACCAAAGCCTTGTGAATATGGCTTCAGACAAAATATTGCTCAGAGGCGTTCCAGTGCTTGAAACTATGGTATCCGGCAAATCCAAAGGAATGCGAAACCTGCGCCAGCCGTTTTGCAATTTTTCAAACTGCGTGGGATCTTCCGTTGATAAATCTATTCTGTAGCGAGCAAAGCGAATCTCGGTATCCAATTGTCCATTGCGGTTTATATCTTCGGTATCAAATGACCTTTCTCCAGCATTGCCCTTAGTTTCGTTTATTTGAGTTGGAGGATCGCTCAAATCGATTAAGTTAGGGTTAAACCTGTCATTTGTTCTGGATATTTCCGATGAACTGCACTGAGAGTAACGGCAATCCCAAACCATTAATTTTCCATCAACGCCCGCAGAATGGCCCAAACCCATATCGTTGAGCGCCATTGTAGTGCCTGGGTCAGTTTCGGAATCCAGTTTCATATTAGGCTCATAACCGTTTATGCTTATATCTTCGCTAATAGAACCCAAATCAACATACAATGAACCGACGTTTCCCCTAACCACAAGTTCTATATATCTTTTCTGCGATAAATCCTGATAGTAAATACCATTGGGCCGCATAACTCCGCCCCAGCTTTTTCCGCTCAAATTATCATTTGGCCGCAAGCGAAAGCTTAAAATAGATATCTCTCTGCTATCAACATCGCTGTTCCCAATCTGCGGATAAATCTGGCGGTAGCGCATGGTTGTATTGCTATGCCAAACAAATTCTCCAGCGTGCTTGTAATCCTGATGTTCTATGAATGTGCCTCTGTCGCTTTCAATGCCGCCCGGAGGGCTTGCCTTGTGCCACATAAGCCTGTAAAGCGGATACTGCAAATTCAAAGCGCTGCCCTCAAAATCATCTATCAGAGCAGATTTTCTGTTGCTTGTATTTGAGTTGTGGTAGCTTGCGGCAAATTCGCTTTCAAAGCTCCATCTGGATTTTTCTTTGGAATCTATAAAAGGCACTTTGTTTATAATTTTATCCATCGTTTCGGAAGTGTCTCTCAAGCGCAAATTGGTTCCAAGCAAAAGCCCGGAAAAAGGCTCGCCGCCAAGCCTCGGATTTTCCGTGGTAACGCTTTGATTCTTGTAAAGAGCGGTTAAGCCAAAAACCGAGCCTTCGGCAAATTTTTTCAACGGATATTCAGCACGCGCTCCTAAAAGCAATTTGCTCTGAAGCTCGAAAAGAGGTTCGCACTCAAAATTAACCGTAATCTCCTTGTTGGGATCCAAAGCGCGTTCGCTTATCAGCTCAATTTGCCCAAGCTCGTAATTCACCTGATAATCGACATCCCTAACCAGAACCTCCGAGCCTGCCTTTAGCTTTTCCGAATTTGGAGCTATGTCCAAACAGCCTCCTCCGCTAACCGAATAGCTGCTGTTGGGGTCCCTAACGCTTATGCTTGTGCGCCTGCGCTTCCCCACCGCTTCAAAATAATATCGAAACTGATAAAGGCTTCTCAAATTGTTTATAGACATCGTATAAAGCGAAGACATTGCAGAAGAAGAGTCTATGTTTCTCAAAGGTTCCAAGCAACGCTCTCTAGCTACCCTAGCCGCATCTTCCAGATTCGGATAACCATTTCTCTGATACCATCTCATCTCGCGGCAAGGCAAGCGCATATCTCCAGTGTATTCGCTGCCATCCTTCAAAAATATCGACACGTCATTGGTCAGAATAACTCCGGTTGCGCTGTCTGCTACTCCCAAAGTTCTCAAAAAATCTACAGCGTTTCTTGAGCGGTCTTTCATTCTCAAAATAAAATTGCTCGAATTTTCGGAAGAAACTCCAACATTGTAAGTATTTCTCAGCATCAATTTTTCAATGTCCTTTAAATTATCCGTGGACTGATCATATTGAATCAGCACAACTTCGTCTCCATGCTTAACCGAAGATGTTGGTGGTTGGCGAGAAGTTCCGTCTCCGCTCCAAGATGCAGCCACAAGCGAGCCTTGTGCTCCGCCTTTGATCCGCAAGATTCCAGTATTCGCATCAAAAACATAATCTGTTCCAGCCTGCATTTCCATTAAAGGCAGTCCTGTGATTTTAACATGAGTATTGCTGCCAGGCGGCAAATAAACTCCAACAGTGTTTTCTATTGTAGTTCCTTTATTGTTTAGCGGGCTTCTTTTGTAAAGTTTTAATCCAGCTAAATTCCAACGAGGCGGCATATTGCCGTTTATCCTTGCGTTTATATAGGCATTTCTCATGCTCTGCGTTAAAAAGTAATATCTGTGGTCTGTGAATTGCTTGTCTTGAATTTGAAATTCCGTGCTTTCGTCTCTGCCTCTTATGGAGTAGCTCTCTTGGCTGCCGGCATCTTGCGAGGCTATTGTGGTCAAATTCCAATTTCCCAGTTTCCAGTCCGCTTTTATTCCGAACAAACCCTGATGCTGTTCCGCATATCCAGTTAATTCCGTTCCTGCCAAGCTCAAAGATGTGTTTCCAGCTTCCAGTCTTTGCAGAACGTAATCTTCAAATTCGCCAGGAGTTTCTTCTGCATAAACAATGCTGACTCTGTTTCTCACACCGAGTCCGCCTTCTGTATTGTTTAATTCAACCGTAATATTCCTGCCTATTTTTCCCTGCACAATAAAGCTTGGAACATAAGAAAGCGTTGGCGAGGGCCACAAACTGTTTTCCATGCTGCCAGGGGCATCGTCCAAAACGCCTGAGCCGTGCAAGCGGATATCCATTGTACCTTGCAATAGAAGTTGCGGCCGGTCAAAACCGAAGTCTTTCATCCAGGCCGGTATTTTCATGGGAAGCGATATGTTGAACAGGGAGCCTTCGGCAGGCTCGTCCACTCCCCCATTTCCCTGCCCGATTAGAGAATTGAGCCAAAGCCTGTTGAGCCCAATGTTGAACATGTCCAGCGAGTAATCTGCAAGTTCAGGGTAATAGGCATTCCAAAGCGGCAGGGTATCTTTGTTCATGCTATTCGCAATTCTGGCCTGCACAACGCTTGATCTGCTTTCAAAGTCTATTCCGTGTTCATATACAATTGGAGGTCTTTGAGTTTTAAGCGGCGTGCCATCCGATATTCCTTTTTGCGGGAGCAAGCCTTTGAGCGGTTCGCTTTGCGGCGGCAGCGGAATATACTGAATCGGGCTTTGCATAGCGGAATCGCCAGGCTCTGCAAAGCAAAGCCCAGTCCACAGCAGGAACGCTGCTACTATTGCAATCCGAAACATTGTGCAGTGAAAATTAGAAATTTAGTTTGTGTGTAAAAGTTGAAAATTCATAGTGTAATTTTTTTGTAAAGGGTTTGTAAATTTTATTTTGAGTTCAAGCCTGGATTCAAGCCCAGACAGTTTGTTGTTAATATCCGTTCGCATATCTAGGTGGTTTATGTGATTGCCCTGCGTGTAGAGGGTCAGAGCAATAATGTCCTCATGCGAAAGGCCACCGCCGCTCGCAATCTTTTTCTTTATCTCTTATACATTCTTTTTTAGAAAAAGGTACAAAAAAAATGAGGAGGTTTTGATTTCTAATGTTATTCCGCTATTTTCCATATCAAATCTTTTATTTCTAAGATAGCTTCTGCTAAATGATTTGTATTTAGCAGAAAACTCTTCATTGAAATATCCATAAAATCAACATATTTTAGAATTAAGTACAAACTTTCCTCTGCGTAGTCAACAGATATATCGTTATTTTTATTAAAACAAATTGACTCATAATGGGCAATTCTATTTCTAAAAACTCTTATGGAATCCAATTCTTGATATATATCTTTTTGGTTCATTCCTTTCTGTTTATTTGGAAATATCCGCAGCAAAGTTTTATCCCCCTTGGCATAGCTATGTTTTGAAAATAAACTGACCCAAAAGCCCAAGCTCAAAGAAGCTACAAGTTTATCTGCGCTGTAACAATTGGCTTTTAGCAATCTATCCTCTTCTTTTATAATTGAGCTTTTATTATGTTCGCTAAAAAAATCCGTGTTTAACTTTGATAAAATCCAATCGTTATTTGAAAAATAATGGCTATAATGCTCATTTATTGCATTTCTAAACATAATTTCAAAAAAATTGAGCATTCCATAAAATTGCTTTGAAAGTTCTATGTTAAGCTTGTATAGAAGCAAAGCTTTTTCTGTATCGCCATTAAAGGCGTTTTTATATCTGTCTAGGCGAGATTTCGAGAGTTTTTTTTCAAAAAAATCATATTTCATAAGATTTTCCTTGCTTTTTCCCAAAAAAAATTCTATATTTATCTATGTAAAACCCCTTGGTCCCTGCTTTTGGCATACCAAGGGGTTCGTGATTTTTAAGCTGCAATCCAGTAAGCATTCCGCCTCCAAAATAAAAAGCACCGCTAATTATAGAAAGGTTTTAAATTTTTGTCAAGGGTAACTATTCATTTTGCAAACAAGTGTTTACATTTTACCGTAATTATCTGAACCAAAATCCCTAACAAATAACACAATTTTTATCTTTATCATAAAAATCTCGCAGACTTTTTTCTTTTACTCGTCTGCCTTTCCGCAGGTGGGAGTGTTCCGCCGGACTGTTTAAGGGACGCTCCTACAATCCTGATGTTGGCATTGCAGAACTCTGCCCGTGATAATTTCAAACTTCTCATTCATTCCTCAAAAAAAAATCTCAATCTACGCTCTAACATTTTTGTCATCCATAAACGCTCACAGCAACGCCGCTTGCTACGTTAGCGGTGGGCTTCGCCATCAGTCCTGCACGCAGCGAACAGAAAACAGGTAAGTCTTGCCGTTGCTGCCCCCGGTCACATTGCCGTAGTTATAGTTCATGCTCCGGAGCCAAGCGCCGTTGGCATCGTTCTCCGTACTGCTCCACCAGTAGCCGTTGAGGCCGACAACGTAGAAGTCGACAACGGAGTTGCCGTAGCCGCCAGGGAGGGCCGAAAAACCGTGAGCATCTGAGCCGTTGCCATACGTTGCATGGGCATTCCAGCCACTTGTCGCCTTCAGTTTAGACCCTGCATCAGAGACTCCGCCTACGTAATTTGTCAGCGTTGTCCATTCCGCATCGCTGGGAATATGCCAGGCAATTTTCCTAACAGAAAATAGGGGAAATATTGCGAGAAATAAAGGCTTTGTTTGGAATGGCATAAATGACAAAATAACCGCACTAATTAAAGAAACAATAGAATATGCAAGGGGGAATCATGCCCGGCAGGTAATATTTGCCGGCAAGTGCAAGCGGTGTTTTATTCCTGTAGGGCAATGTTTAGAGGCAGTAGCCCAAAACCCCGATATTTTCGGAACTGGTAAAGATACAGAGAGTACCATTTTTAGCATTTATGGAGGTAAAGCATGAACAAGGAATATAAGGAAAGCGAAACGGAAAGTAAAGGCATATTTTGCCCTGTTTGCGAACGCAAAGCCGCAAACATTCAAAATATGATTTACATTTCAGATTTTGGCAGATGTTTGGCTTGTGTGGAAAAAGAGAGAGGGGAGGGTTTTTAGATGAAAGATTTGCCGGCAAAAAAAGAAGGCAGTATTAGGCAGGTTTACGGCTATTTAAGGGTAAGCACGGATAGACAAGATACCGCCGCTCAAAAACTTGGAGTAGAGAAAAAGGCGGCAGAGCTTGGCGTTAATATTGACGAATGGATTAGAGACGATGGAATAAGCGGCATTAAAGAGGCTTCTGAACGGAATTTAGGTCTTTTAATTGAGGCGGCGCAAGAGGGGGATATTATCATAGTATCGGAAATTAGCCGCCTTGCCCGATCGGTGTTTATGCTATTCAGAATAGTAGAGGAACTAGTACAGAAAAAGGGCGTTGAAATTTACACAGTAAAAGAAAACCAAATTTTTAGAAAGAATGATGTAGTTTCCGCTATACTTTTATCGGCTTACGGAACGGCGGCGCAAATTGAANGNGAAATGATAATAAAACGGACAAATGAAGGCTTGGCAAACGCCAGGGCAAGGGGTGTAATATTTGGGCCTCGCATTGGTTACAAAAAAGAGTTGAAGCTTGCCAAGCACCACAGTAAAATTCTCGCTTACATAGATAAAGGCTATAGCAATGGAAAAATAGCCAGAATGTTATGCTGCGCAAAAATAACATTACTTGATTATTTTGCCCGCATGGGAATAAAAAGCAAGAAAACCAAATACGAAAATTACAGGCGAACCAAAAACCATATTTCTTTTATTGCCGGACAAAATACGATGGACCAAAACAGGGCTTGCGTTTTGAAGCTCATAGAAAAAGGAATACGAAGCCCTAAGAAAATCTATGCAAGTTTGATAGAAAAGGGGCTTGATGTAAGCCGAAGTGCCGTACTTCGGTGGTTTGCACTAAACCCGGATGTTTACGCTATTGCTATTGAAAAGGACAAAACCCTGCGGGCAAAGTACAACCCGATTGCAAATAATTACAAGGAATCGAATTTAAATTACAAGGGTTCTAAACTAATGGCTAGGAAACTAATAAAGCGCAAGAGGGCTTCTCATGAAAGCAAACAAGCAGTATAGAACAATAGTAAAAACGCCTAACGAAATATTTGCCGGCCATGAAGTGCCAGGGGAAATTTTAATAGATGATTTAGAAAGCCTTGCGCAGGATTTAGATCTTACAATAGAAAAGGCTAAAGAGTTTGCAAGTGCTTTTTATTATTACATCTGCGGTAGAGTGGTATTTGAAAAAGTGGAGGTAACGGAAAAATGAACGAAGCGGAAAGCATAGAAGCACAGGCAAACGGCGTTTCAAGCAAGGGAGGGATTTTCCAACCTGCAAAAAAAGGAAGGCTGGAAGGGTTTAACCTTAAAGAGTTTTTGCAGGACTGCAAAAATGATTTAGTGCCGGCATTTAGCCCGGCAACCTTTGGCGGCTTGCAGTTCCCAAACGGCACACTATCCTACATAGGGGCAAGAACCGGAAGGGGAAAAACAACGGCATTAGTAAGCATAGCAATAGAAGCAATAGAAACGGCCCGGAGCGTTTTTCTTTACTCTTTGGAAGAAGATATTACGGCCATAGTAAAACGGTTAATGCTTTGCTACGCCTGGAATCTGAAAATAACAGGGGAAGCAAAAGGAATTGATTTAGCGAGCATAGACAGCCCATTAACGGAGCTAAACAGGCATATAGTGAACGAAACAAAGGAGGGGGAAGGGGAAACGCTCAACGAGGCAAAAGGCAGCATTTACGCACATTTGAAGCACAAATTAAAAGTATTTAGAGCAATGGGGGCTACTTTGGAAACATTCATAGAGCATATAGAAGAAAACGCAAAGGAAGGGGATATAGTTTTGCTCGATTACATTCAGAAAATGCCGGCAAAGGCTGGGGGAAGCAATGAGCCATTGGAAAGAATATCCACGGCAAGCGGTGAACTATTGGAAGCTGCAATAAAAACGAGGTGTGTAATAATTTCCGCTGCGCAATTTAACAGGGAATCGGCAAAAAACATAAAAAAGGGAAGGGATAATTTAAGCGAAGCGGATTTCAGAAGCTGCGGAGACATAGAGCAAGATGGGCACAATTTAATAGGAATAGGAATACAAAGAAAAGGCGTAACGAATGAGGCAGATTACCATTTCTATGATGTTTTGAAGGCAAGGCGTGGAAAGCCACATTTTGACAATAGATTAAGCTTTGAGGGCGCATATTCATTCATAAAGAAAAGCAGTGCCGGCAAAAAAGAAAAAGAGGTTGAAAAAGAGTGCGTTAAACCAATCGGGCAAAGTACCGGCAAAAAAAGAAGGAGCTACAAATAAATGAGTTTCATAGAAAAAATCGAATATTGCAAAACGCCTAAAAGCGTTTTAAAATTCATGCTTGAAAATAAGCACGGAATAAAAGCTATTTCCGCAGAGGAAACTGGGTGCAAGCTTGGCAAAACGGAGGCGGCATATTTAAAAAATGCAGAAATGGCTATAAAATACAAGCCTTGGCACTATGATTTTGCCGTGAATATGATAGCGGCAAACTTGATAGAAGATGAACTAGAGGATAATGGCACTATACAGCCTGGGGGGCGCACGGTTAGCATTTCATGCAACGATGAAAAGGATATGCAGTATTTGCTAATCGTAAAAACGGAGATCATGCGGTGGTATTTTGGCAACGATGGGAGAAAATGGGAATTGTTTAAAGAACAATTAAACGGCGTAAATAAAGAAATCGTTTTTAACACTCCGGATAATAAATTTCACGCACAAACACCTAAAATAATGGAGTATTCAGGCTGGAAGCAAACAGGAAGCCGAGAATTTGAACATCATTTCAGAATAGCGAAAGCGGTTTTTAAACCTATGCTCATGAATCATTGGCAGTCGGGATATATAAAANTACCNGCNATGCTTTACCCATCATTAATGAAATATGAGCCGTCAGTTGGTGGAATTTTGATAAACGCTTTATTNAAAACNCAGGCATTCGGGCTAAAAGAAAACTTAAACGGCAAAAAATCGGTAATAGTTGAGCCTAAGGAATTTTTCACCGCCGTAACTCCCGGAATGATACTCCCAAGCGGTAATTTAAGAAGTTCCTATTTTGAAGATTTTACAAAACACTCATTTCCGAGCTTTGCGTTCCGCTTAAATATAATAGATCGTCATTATAGAAATAAGGGCTATGAGCATAGCATGGTAAACGGCGTTTTACTTGAAGATACCGAGGTAGAAATACAATTTTCCGAATGTTAATTTCTTTTGNCGGCACAAGTGAAATTTTAGTCCAGATTAATAACATTTTTTTTCGTGTAAAACTCCGTACCCATAAACCGCATTTTTGAGCTAAAAACGNCGTTTTTTTTTGAACCCCCGATTAAATAGGGCTTCGTTGGCCGTGTAAAACTCCGTACCCATAAACCGCATTTTTGAGCTAAAAACGGCGTTTTTATAGTCTTTCGCTTCGTTTTCGTGTAAAACTCCGTACCCATAAACGGCGAAATTAGCCCAAAAACGCTATTTTTCATAGCAAAAAAACAGTGCAATAATATTATTTAATAATATTAAGAGAAAAACGCTTGAGGCGTTTTCCTCTTACGCAACATTTGCCGGCAAAAAAAAAGAAAGCAGGGGGATTTTGAAGATGTTTTGCGGAAACGCACAGACCCCCCTATAAACGCCTTTTTTCCTTTTTTGCCGGAAAATGTATAGACAACTCGATAAAAGGGCTAGAATAGGCATAAAATTGCAATTAACCCACAATTACAACCAAGCACGATGTAAAAAATGCGAGTCATGCAGCCCCGCAAACCCTATCCCCCCATTGGAAGAACCTATACGGGGGGTGTTTAAGCAAGGCAAAAGGCCTATATCCGGGTGTTTTTCCTGCAAAAAATCGTTA
>JGI24694J35173_10003102_pt1 | contig 12860 bp, 9 predicted proteins | sample TergutCo191P1_FD_35173 | JGI IMG/M metagenome (IMG submission 35173) | reverse complement strand
TTGGGGCGCAATTATACTTTCGAATGAAAGTGGTTCATTTACATTCGGGGGGGGGGGTAAATGTCGCCGCTGGCTACAGGGCAAGGGTTTCTATACCTTTCATTCGTAACAATATTTATTTCGCATCCAAAACGGTGTTGGGCGTAAATACGACTGTTTCGGTTGTCGCCAAGCATGGTTATGTATACCACGAAAAGCCTGGAAAGTAAAGGTTTTTTGGACGGGCGTTCAGACAAACGGGTTGAAAAACCTGCCGGCGCCGCCGGCCGGCGCATATTGCTAAAACCGCCATAAAAGCCCATAATTACAATATGCAGGCGACCCTAAAGGTATCCAGAACCGATCCCCGCGTCACCTTGCCCCGCTACGAAAGCGCCGGGGCGGCGGGCATGGATCTTAGGGCCTTTCTTGCGGAAGACCTGCCCATTCCGCCCATGGGGCGGGCAAAAGTCCCCACGGGCTTATGCCTGGAGATCCCGGAGGGGTTCGAGGGGCAGGTAAGGCCCCGATCCGGCCTGGCGGCAAGGCACGGCGTCACGGTGCTGAACTCGCCGGGGACAATCGATTCCGACTACCGGGGCGAGCTTGCCGTGATCCTGGCGAACTTTGGCGCGGAAACGTTCACCGTAAAAAACGGCGACCGCGTCGCCCAGTTGGTCATCGCCCCCTTCGCCCGGGCTTTTATCCTGGAAGCGGAAACGGGGAAACTTTCCGTAACGGAGCGGGGCGCCGGCGGTTTTGGATCTACGGGATGAACGAAATTGGGGCGGCGGGCTCCGGCATCATAAAAAGACTCACGGGTTCTCCGTCCATGGTTCGCAGGTGGCTTTTTACGGGCAGGACGGGCGGGGAAAGCCCCCGTTCCATGTCCCTGACCATCTACAAGTACGTCCTTGGCGAGACGTTTTTCGCCTTTCTAATCGCGTTCCTGTTTTTCTTCTTTATTTTCTTCGTCAACCAGCTATTGCTGATGGCCCAGGACATTCTGACCAGGCAGGTGCCGCTGTACCAGGTGGCCCTGCTGGTGCTTTTCGCCCTGCCGTCGATTATCGCCCTGTCCGCCCCGTTTGCCTCGCTGGTCGGGACGCTTATGACGATTGGGCGGCTTTCCAGCGACAACGAAATCCTGGTCATGCTTTCGTCGGGACTTTCCTTTCGCAACGTGTTTGTCCCGGCCATAACCGTCGGGGTTGTGATTTCCCTAGTGGCGTTTGTCGCGAACGACATACTGCTTCCGGCGGGGACCCTGCAGTTCAGGCAACTGTACCGGCGCATTCTTGTTTCCACCCCGGCCCTGGAAATGGCGTCGAACTCGGTCATAAGGTTCAGGGACACGGTTATCGTCACCGGCGACGTGATCGGCAACTCGATAAACAACGTGCTGATCATGGACCGCACCGGGGACGGCGAGCGCCGGCTTATAATGGCCAACACCGCCGAGCTTAGGGACGCCGGCAGGGACGGCCTTAGCCTGGACATGTCCCGGGCCTTTATCCAGTCGTCCAGGGAAATCGCAAGGGAGGACTACGACTACGCCTTCGCCAGCTCGGTCCGCTACTGGGTGCCGCAGGAGGACATAATACAGACGCTGACCTCGATAAGCCCCCGCGAGATGAGCTCGGTGGACGTGTTCCGGGAGATCCAAAGGCTAAGCGCCGACCTTGACGTCAGGGTGAACGACAGGCAGAACAGGGTCGCCTCGCTCGGCCTTGCCCTGGAGCAGAACCTTAGGGAGGGTCCGGACTCGAATGTCTGGAACCGAAGGAACAACCAACTGACGACCTTCGAGCGCGAGGTGCAGACCCTGGAAAACATGCGAAGGGACCGCACGCTTTCGCTTTACCGGCTGGAGTTCAACCAGAAATTCTCGGTTCCCTTTGGGGCCTTTTCGTTCGTCTTTCTTGCGGTCGCGCTGGGGCTTATGGCGAAAAAAAGCGGCCAGACCGTCGGCTTTATCTTCGGGCTGATTATATCGGTCATTTACTGGGCCCTGCTTCTGGGCGGGCAGACCATGGGGGTCAGGCTTGGCACCTCGCCCTTCTGGTCGATTTGGACCCCCAACATCCTGGCGCTGTCGATAGGCTCGATCCTGGCCGCCGTCAAGGTGTTCAAATAGATGGTAAGGATCCTAGACCGTTACCTGTTGCGGCAGTTCTCGCTCATTTTCGTCGCCGCCCTGGGCATGTTCGCCTTCCTGCTGTCGATAATCGACCTGTTCGCCCATCTGGTGCGCTACCTGAACAACGAGGTTCCCTTTGTCGAGATCATGCGGATAAGCCTGTTCTACCTGCCCCAGGCTTTCGCGTTCGCCCTGCCAATATCGCTACTTTTCGCGTCGGCGTACACCCTGGGGGATCTTTACGCCCGCAACGAGCTTACCTCGATTTTTTCGTCGGGGATTCCCTTCCGGCGGTTCAGCCTGCCCCTGCTGATCCTTGGGCTGGTCGCCTCGTTCTTCTCGTTTTTTTTTGACGACGCGGTGGTTGTCCCAACGATGCGGACCAAGAACGAGCTTACAAGGCGCGCGCTGCGCCAGCACGTCGTGGAGCACAACTCGGACATAGTGATACGGTCGCGCGGGGGCCAGCTTATTTACTCGGTGGATTTTTACGACCATATCGGGCAGGTACTTAACGGAATAAGCATCGTGGAGCAGAACGCCCAGGGCGATTTTATCTCGCTAATCCGCGCGCCCAGGGCGACGTGGACTGGCGACTACTGGAACTTCGTCAGTCCCATAATCTATTTTTGGGACGACGGGTTTCTGCGGGCCGCGCCGCTTCCGCCCACGGACGAATTCAGGGAGCACCCGGACATATTCAGGCGAAGCGCCGTAAGGCCGGAGGAGCTTTCGGCCCTGGAACTTAGGAACCTGGTCGAGGACCTAAGGGCCGCGGGCCTGCCCTACGCCGAGGCGGAGGCGGATTTCTTTCACCGGTTTTCATTCGCCTCGGTCTCGTTCATCGTGATGGTGCTTTCGCTGTCGATGGGCGGCAGGTTCCGGAAAAACATCCTGTTGATGAGCCTGCTTGCCAGTCTTTCGGCGGCGGTGGTGTTCTACGTGATCGAGATGATCACCATGATGCTGGCAAGGATGGGCCAAATACCCGGCTTTGTCGGCGCCTGGTTTCCGGTGGCGTTTTTTATAGCGGTTGGCCTTCTGCTGCTGGGGGGGGCCAAGACCTAGGAAATCGGCGGCGAAAGGGATCGCGGGCGCAAAAAGTGTTATATTATAGGTATGCTTTTTGACGTCGTTTCCAAAGACCGCGACTCCCTGGCGCGAACCGGCGTCCTGCGCCTTCCCCACGGCGAGGTTTCCACGCCGGTGTTCATGCCGGTGGGAACGGCGGGCACGGTAAAGGCCCTTACGGTCGGGGACCTGCGGGAAATCGGCTTCGGGATTATTCTTTCGAACACGTACCACCTGTACCTTCGCCCCGGAATGGAGGTCATGGCCGGCGCGGGCGGGCTGCACCGCTTTATGGCCTGGGACCGGAACATACTCACCGACTCGGGGGGATACCAGGTTTTCTCGCTTTCCGGCCTGCGCAAGATCGCCGGGGAGGGCGTGCGGTTCCAGTCCCACATAGACGGGTCAAGGCACCTGTTTACCCCGGAAAACGTGGTCGAAACCCAGTGCGTCATAGGCAGCGACATTCAGATGCAGCTTGACGTGTGCAGCGCCTGGGGCGCGGATCGCGGGGAGGCGGAAAAAGCGCTGGACCTTACCACCGGGTGGATGGGCCGGGCGGTTCGTGCCTGGGAGCAAAAGCGGGGGGAAGGCTACCGGGGAAGCCTTTTCAGCATCGTCCAGGGGAACTTTTTCCCCGACTTGCGCAAGCGAAGCGTCGAGGCCTGCGCCGAGGCGGGCACCCCGGGCATCGCGATCGGGGGGCTTTCGGTCGGCGAGCCCCACGCGGCCTTTACCGAGACGCTGGGGCTTACGGCCTCGCTTATGCCGCTGGAAAAACCCAGGTACCTTATGGGCATAGGAACCCCGGAATACATCCTGGAGGCCATAGAAAACGGCATGGACATGTTCGACTGCGTGGTGCCAACCAGGGAAGGCAGAAACGGCAGGGTTTATACCCGCCGGGGGCCGGTTGCCCTAAAAAAAACCGACAGGCGAATGGATTTTATGCCGATAGATAAAGAGTGTGCCTGCAAAGTATGCAGACAGTACAGCCGCGCCTATCTGCGCCACTTATTTAAAAATCAGGAGATACTCTGCTCCATGCTGGCAAGCTACCACAACCTGTTTTTTCTTCACCAATTGGTTATTGACGCACGTCGCGCTATCGGGGAGAATCGTTTCCCCACGTTCAAGCGGGACTTTCTTTCGGGTTACAAGGAGAAAGCGGAATGAAAACTGGGTTTTTTCCCAAGGCACTTTTTACGGCGGCGTTGCTTCTGGCCGTGTTTTTATCGCCGGCGGCGTTTATGCCGGGCGTTCACGCGCAGGAAAGGACGGAGCAGCAGCGGGTGGACATAGACGAGCTGCGGCGCGACATAGTGCGTTTCGGCACGGAAACGGAAATCGCCGCCCTTATGCGCGAGCTTAGGGAGGAAGGCACGGACTCCCTGGACAACGAAATTATCGCCCTTGTGGGAAACACCGGCAACCACAACATCCTGGCCGTGGCCTTTAACTTTTTCGGCGAAAGGGAAAGAACCGGGCTGGAGGAACGGGCCATCCACGCCGTGGAGGAACGCTTCGACGAGCACGGCGAGACGGTGCTTGCCGCGATAGACTACCTTGGCAGGATAGGCGCGGCCGAGGCCATCCCGGTCCTTCGCGAGGTAGCCGAAAGCGAGGAAAGGCGCTTTCTGACGAACACGATCCGTGCCCTTGGACGCATCGGCGGGGCGGCCGGCGGCAGGGTCGCCGACGACATGGCCGAGTACCTTGTCGAGTTCCACGGGGACCGCGACCTGGACGCCGGGCCCCAGCGCGAGATAATCCTGGCGCTGGGCACCAACGGTTCCGCCTCGGCGGTGGAGTTCCTTTCCGGCATTGCCGGCGACGGCGAGGGCGGCCAGTTCCTGCGTATCGCCGCGCTGGAATCCCTTTCGCAAATCGGGGATCCCCGGGGTCTTGACGCGGTGCTTGCCGGCGTTTCGGCGGGCGAGCCCCACGTCCGGGCGGCCGCCGTCCAATCCCTTGGGCCGTTCTCGGGCGCGGCGGTGGACGCGGCAATCCTGGACGCCTTCCGCGATTCCCACGAGCGCACCCGCATCGCCGCGGCCCACGCCAGCCAGGATCGCCGGCTCGTCGCGGCGGTTCCCTACCTTAGGTTCCGCGCCACGCGAGACGAAAGCCAGGCGGTAAGGGAGCACTCCATCCGCGCGCTGGGCGCGATCGACACCGGCGAGTCGATGCAGGTAATCGAGGAGCTGTTTGTCGAGCGCCGGAACTCCGCCCGAGTGCGAACGACGTCGGGTGAAGTGCTGATGCGGAACAACCCGGACCGGTTCCTGGACATGTTTATCGAGGAAATGGACGAGGCAAGGCGCAGGAACCTGACCGCCCTGTACAACAGCTTTCTAGGGATCCTGGGCGGGACGACGGCCGGCAACATGGAGCCCATCACCCGGCGCCTTATGGCGGAAAGGGGCATAATCGAAAGATCCTACGCCCTGGAGATCGCGGCCAACAACAACCTTGTAAGCCTGGCCGACGAGATCAGGATCCTTGCCGAGGACAACAACCAGGGTCTCGCGCGAAGGGCGACGCGGACGCTTGAAAGACTGGGGCTTCAATAACAAACAAGGACGGATACATGGCGGAAATCCCTCCCGGTAAGAAAAAATTCCAATCAATCCCATCGCTGTATATCCAGGTGCTTTTCGTGGCGCTGGCTTTTATTCTAATGGTCGTGTCGAGCAACTCCTACGTCAGCAACATGCTTCGGGAATCCCTAAGAAGGGAATCCAAGGACCTGCTGGACAGGACAAGGCTCAAGATAGAAATCGCGCTGGCGGAATCCGAGAACACGCTTATCGCCGTTTCCAGGAGCGTCCGCCACATGATTCTGCACGGGGCCGACGAGAACGACATCCGGGCCTTTATGGAGGACATCACCGGGGTGCTGCAAACCAAGCCCAGCAAGCTAAGGCTTTGCTGTATCTACGGTTTTTTTGACGTGTTCGGTGACATATATATTCACGCGCTGCAATGGGAGCCGCCGGAGGGGCACAACCCAAGGGAGCGCCCCTGGTTCAAAACGGCGGAAGAGGCGGGCGACAGGGNGGCCGTCACGCCGGTGTACCGCGATCTTCGAAAAAACGAGAACGTCGTAACCTTCGTGCACCGTTTTTTTGACGACGAGGGACAGCCGATGGGGATTATAGCCATAGACCTGCCGCTTTACCGCATTATCAACTATATCGCCGGCATGAGGCTAACCCCCGGTAGCTACGGGATATTTTTCGACGAAAACATGGTCGTATATTTCCACCCAAACCCGGAAGTAGTGGGCCGCAGCGCGCACCAAATGGGCGAGGATCTCGCGCAGCTTGCGGAAGAGGTGCTGGCGGGAAACAATCTTTTCGAGCGCACGGCCAGAAACTACAGGGGGCAGGTATCGGTTTTCTTTTCCGAACTGCTCGACAATGGGTGGATCCTGTACATCGTGACGCCCAGGATCGAATATTACCGAACGCTGCGGCACATGGTCACGATGCTTAGCGGCCTGGGCGTGATTTTGGCCGGGGCGCTGATCGGCATCCTGATACACGTTGACAAGGCAAGGCAGAAATCAAGGGCGGAAAACCTGAACAAGGACATCCTTCTTGCGACGATGGAAAAGGAAAAGGAGATCGACAGACGCACGAAGCTTATGCTTGACGCGATGCCCCTCTGCTGCATCCTGTGGGACAAGAACCTAAACATAGTGTCCTGCAACGAGGAAACGATTCGGCTGTTCAGGCTGTCCAGCAAAGAGGAATTTGTCGGCGATTTTTTCAGATTTTCCCCGAAGCGCCAGCCGGACGGAAGGGAATCCAGGGAAGCGACAAGGGAAAAACTCATGGCGGCGTTCGAGACAGGCTATCTCCGCTTCGAATGGCAGCACCAGACGCCGGACGGGGAAGCCTTTCCCTGCGAGGTGACGCTGGTGCGAGTGACGCACATGGACGAATACATTCTGATGGCGTACACCAGAAGCCTAAAGGAACTAAAGACAACCCTGGACGAGATGCGGCTGGCGCACGAGGCAGCGGAAAGCGCAAACAGGGCAAAGTCGGCGTTCCTTGCAAACATGAGCCACGAAATAAGAACGCCAATGAACAGCATCGTGGGATTCTCCGAGCTTGCCCTGGACGATTATATTCCCACCAGCACCAGAAACTACCTAACCCACATCCAGGACAGCGCGAAAGACCTTCTGCAAATTATCAGCGATATTTTGGACATATCGAAAATAGAATCCGGCAAAATGGAAATCGAACACATTCCCTTTGATCTGCACGGTATACTGACCCGATGCCAGACGGCGATTTTACCCAAGGCCATAGAAAAGGGCATAACCGTGCACTTTTACGCGGAACCGTCCTTCGGCAAGCTGCTTGTGGGGGATCCGACAAGGCTGCGGCAGGTTCTTCTTAATTTCCTTTCCAACGCGGTAAAGTTTACAAACGAGGGCACGATCAAGGTTGCCGTCTCCATCATAGAGATGAAGGAAAAAGCCGTCGAGATGCACTTCGAGGTAAGGGACAGCGGCATAGGCATGACGCCGGAACAGATAGCGATGATATACAAACCGTTTACGCAGGCGGATTCCGGCACGACGCGCAAGTACGGGGGCACGGGGCTTGGGCTTACCATCGCCAAAAACATGATCGAGCTTATGGGCGGGAAACTTATCGTGGACAGCACGCCAAAAGTCGGCAGCGAATTCCGCTTTAACCTTACTTTCGGCTTGGAAAACATTCCGGCCGACGCGTACATCGACAATGCCATGCTGGCCGATCTTGAAAAACCCATTTTCGACGGAGAGGTGCTGATCTGCGAGGACAACACGATGAACCAGCAGGTCATACACGATCATCTGACAAGGGTTGGACTGCGAACGGTGATAGCTTCCAACGGACAGGAAGCCGTTGACATAGTCTGCGAGCGCATGGAAAAAGGCAAAAAGCCATCCGACCTTATTTTCGAAAAAGGCATGAAACCTTTCGACCTTATTTTCATGGACATACACATGCCGGTAATGGACGGGCTTGAGGCGGCGTCGAAAATTTCCGCCCTAGGCCTGGAAACGCCCATAATAGCGATGACGGCGAACATCATGACAAGCGACAGGGAACTGTACCAGGCGATAGGCATGCACGACTGCGTGGGCAAGCCCTTTACATCGCAGGAACTGTGGCAATGCCTTCTTAGATACCTTGCCCCTGTTGGGCAGAAAACAGTGTCGAAAAGCCTGCAGACCGAGGCGGACACGCAACTGCAAAAAATACTGCGAACCCACTTCCTTAAACAATACAGGACAAAGTTCATCGAAATTGTCGAGGCCATCGAGACGGACGACATAAAACTGGCGCATCGCTTGGTGCACACGCTACGGAGCAATGCCGCGCAGCTTGGCAAACAAAATTTGCAAAGAATAGCAAGGGAGGTCGAGGAAACACTCAAGGAAGGAAAGGAACCGGTAACGGAAAAACAGCTTCGCTTTTTAGAAGCCGAACTAAAAGTCGTGCTGGAGGAGTTTTCACTAATGGTGGTCGAGACCGACGATCTCGCATCGTCCGTTGCCCTTAGCACGGAAGAGGCCATGGAACTGGCAAGACAGATGGAGCCCCTTCTGAAAAGCGGCAACCCTGAATGCCTGAAATTTATCAGCCGTATTCGTACTATACCAGAGAGCGAAAAACTTGTCCGGCAAATGGAAGAATTTGACTTTGAATCGGCACTATCGACACTCACCGAACTAAAAGAAGGATGGATGTAGAAATGGACACCGAACGAAAAAACAGCATTCTTGTCGTTGATGACGAAGTCGGGAACCTGCAAGTTCTGGCCCATATTCTTGGCATGGACTACACGATTTACACGGCAAAAAACGGCAAGAACGCCATCGAAAAAGCGAGGGAATACCTGCCCGATCTTATTCTTCTGGATATTATCATGCCGGACGTGGACGGGTACCAAGTGCTTATCGAGCTTAAAAGCATGGAGGCCACGGACAAGATCCCCGTCATCTTTATAACGGGACTTAGCAGCATCGAAGACGAGGCAAAGGGTCTGTCCTTAAACGCCGCCGACTACATAAGCAAACCCTTTAGCCCCACGATCGTGAAGCTAAGGGTAAGAAACCAGATCCAGATTGTCAACCAGCTTCGCACAATAGAGCGCCTAAGCCTGGTCGATCAGTTGACCGGCATACCAAACAGGCGCAGCTTCGACGAACGGATAACCGCGGAATGGAAACGGGCAATAAGGGAAGGTGAACCCAGACCTCTCAGTATTTTGGTCATGGACGTTGACCATTTCAAGGTCTATAACGACACTTACGGACACCAGCAGGGCGATCTTGCCTTGCAGATGGTCGCGAACATTTTTTCGAAACAGCTCAAACGCTCGGTGGATTTTGCCGCCCGCTGGGGCGGCGAGGAATTCATCGGGCTGCTTCCGGGCACGTCATTGGACGGCGCGCTGGAAATCGCCGAAGACATACGCAAAAACGTTGAAAACATGGAAATTGCCCACAATAACGGTAGAAGCTCGAAAATAACCGTGAGCATTGGCGTAAGCACGCAAAAGCCGTCGCAAAGCACCTGGACAGACTCCTTCATTTCCATGGCCGACAAAGCCCTTTACAACGCAAAGTCGGCGGGCAGAAACAGGGTTGCCCACGCCTAAAGGTCTCCCCAAAATGGTTTTCAGGGAGACCATGCTTCCTAGAAAGTCGCCGCCTCTATACGTTCCACAAAATACGAGATGTTTTCGTTGTCGCTGTTAAACTGAAAACGATCCCCCGCAACCTTGTTTATCATCGCCTTTCCAAAGGGCGTCTGGTAGGAAATGACGTGGTTCTCCGGGTCGGATTCCCAAGGGCCAAGTATGGTGAACTCTTCCACCTTGCCGGCGCTTTCGTTTTTCAGGATCACGAGCGTCCCAAAGGAAACCCTGGAGGTGTCGATCATTACAGGGTCGAATATCTGGGCGCGGTCGATTTCCTCCTTTAGTTTCTCCGCCAGCGTATTAAGCTGCGCCTGTTTTTCCTTCGCCGCAATGTACTCGGCGTTTTCCTTAAGATCGCCGTGAAGCCTGGCGGCCTCGATTTCCCTGGAGTTGGCCGGAACCTCGACGTCCATGATATGGATAAGCTGCCTCTGCTTTTCCTCGTACCTGGTCTTCGTAACGGTAAGCCCCTGGGAAACCCGTTTCTCTACGCTTTCGGCGAACTTAAAGTCCGGGAACCTGTCCTGGATCCTGCTTCGCAGACCCATTTTATCCTGCGGGTCAAGGTTCTTAAGATCGCTGATAAAGGAGTACATGCGGGTTACCGTGTCCCGTTCGGACGCGTCGACAAAGTTCGCAAGAACGCCGTCCTTAAAAAGGATGTTGTAAACGTGCTTGTTGATCTTGCGCGCCTCGACCGTTTCCCGCTGGTTTTCGATGTCGCGGTACGTTATGTCAAGAAGATGGATCAGAACGATAACCTGCCGCTCCCTGCCGACGTTCGCCGCCTCGTACCACTTGACCCTGTTTTCGGCCTTCGCCTTCGCCTTTTGCTCCGCCTCGCTAAGCCCATCGTCCGCGACGTCCGCCTTGGCCTTGGCCTCGGCGTACATCTTGTACAGCCATACCACGGCCTCGCGCCTTTCCCGGTAACGCTCGAAACAGTCCGCCGTCATCGCCGTAAGCTTTTCGTCGCTGTCCTTCTCAAGCTCGTCGACAATCGTGGCGTCAATGATCCTCGGGAACAACTGGACGTAAATATCCGCCCAACCGTAAATGTTCCGTATCTGGCGGATAAGCTCTTTTCTAAGGGTGCTGTCCTTCAGGCTGTAGTAAAAGCCGGAGAGATCGGTAATTCCCTTGAACATCTCGGCAAAGTTGGTCTGCAGGAACGCCGCGAGCTGGGAATGGTTGTCGGTTATCTCCTTGATCTGCGCCGGATACTTACCCATAAGTTCCTTTATCAGAAGGCAGGACGCCACCGCCTGTTCGCCGGACTGGTTCGACGTTTTCAGGAAGGAGCCAAAGTACGCGAACATCTCGGCGAAGTATTCCAGGTCGTCCTCGGAATAGTTCAGGCCGGCAAAACTGCGTATAAGCGCGACGCGGTGGTAGAAATTGCGCTCCGCCTTGAACTCGTTGTACAGCTTTTCCGAGACGCTTATCGGGTGCTCCCTTACGGTAAAGACGTCGATGTTGTCGGGACTGACCCCGAAGCCCGGATCGGTCCTTAGAATCTCCCGCGCCTTGCTGCTCCACGAGGTCCATTCCTTCTCCGAAAGCACGCCGGGGCACAGCTCCGCCTTTATCCGTTTAAGGTCGCACGAATTCCCGAAGCTTTTTATCACTGTCTTTAGCGCCCAGGTCTTGTCGTCCTTTATTTTCTCCAGAAGCTTTTCCCGCTTCCATGTCGCCCGAAGCACCCAGATGTGCTCCTTGGAAAGGGTCTGAAGGGCCTCCACCGCCATCTTTAACGACATTGAATGGTCGCGTTTCTTGGCAAAGTCGATCCGAATTTCGTCGCCCTCGATGCCCGAGATCCTCCCCACTCCCCAGGTGCGGTGGAAGACATAGTTCCCCTTGTCAAACGCGATGTGCTTTTCAAAGGCCGCAATGGCCTCGTGCACGTTGCGGAAATTCTGGGAAAGGTTCGAGACGCGGACATAGTCGTCCAGTTGGCTGTGCGCGGCGTATTTCCGTTTGTAGCACTCGACGATTTCCCTGCGGGCGGATATGCTCCTTTCGTCGTACTGCAGGATGATCTTTAGGATGCCTATGGCCGTGTCGGTGTTCCGATCCTTGTAGGAGTTGTACACAAGCGTAAGAAGGTCGATCGCCTTGTCGTCGCTTATGTTCTTGGCCACCTTTTTCTGAACGTGAAGGAAAAACTCGATGTCCCCGGGACAGTATTCCAGAAGCTTTTCCCATATCTCCTTGACGTTGGCAAAGACCCCCTTGCTGATGTAACGGTGCAGGGCCTTTCTATAGTACTCGACGGCCGTCTCGTTCCTGCCCTGCTTCTCGTAGTGCTCGGCAAGGAACCTGGCCGTGTCGGCGTCCTCGTAGTCGGCCTTTACCAGCCGCTCCTGGAAGGCGTACATGGACTCCTCGTCGTTGTCGTTCTTGCAGCACTCGATCTGGGTGCGAAGGGCGAACTTGGACTCTCCGTAGTCAAGTATGCGGCCGCAAAGGTATTTGACGATTGCCCACTTGTGGTTGTCCGAAAAAATCGTAACCAGGCTGATCATCGCCCCGTCGTCGATTATCTGATAGGACAGCGCCACCATGCCCGAAAGGTACAAGGCTATGATGCTGTTCTTGGAATGGGCAAGATGCTCGTCGCAGTTCCTTTTCAGCTCGTCCACGACCTTTAGCTTCCTGGCTTCCTTCATGATGGAATCGAAGTCCTTGAACTGGCCGGTCGAGTAATTACCCAGGGTTGCCCGGGTCCATTTTTCCTCGTTAAGCATTTCCCGCACGCTTTTAAGCAGGGCCTGCGCCTCCTCGGACAAGCCGCTGGCAGGCGCTGCCTCCGCCGGGGGCAAAGCCTCCACCGCGGGTTCCGTTCCAAGATCTGACATTGTTTAGCTCCTCATTGTACGTACCGTTCGTAAATTTCCGGATCGGTAACCTTAATTTTCAACAAGACCTCTTCCCGCAGGTATGGGTCTTCCTT
>JGI24694J35173_10003101_pt1 | contig 12865 bp, 31 predicted proteins | sample TergutCo191P1_FD_35173 | JGI IMG/M metagenome (IMG submission 35173) | reverse complement strand
TTAACCATAGGAGAAAAAGCCATGCCAATAGAACAAAACGCCAATAAGGCACTCGCTCAGATAGCAGTCTGCGAAAAAGTCGCTACTATGAACACTTCCAAAGGTCCAAAACCCGTTTATACGCTCAATTTAGAGGGAAAAACCTTTGAAGTTTGGGGTGGGCAGTATTTTTCCGCCAATGTAGGTGAAAAATTCCGTCCTGTTGTCGATATTGTTCCTCGTGGCTATATGGGCAAGGATAATAAAATCCGGGCTAATAACCAACCTATTGTGAACTGGGAAAAAGTGGGGTAATTTATGAAAAATAAGTATTATCTCCGCTCTTGTGTAGAATCTTCTCTTTTAGATTCCTCTTGTGGTTGTTTGGAGGAGGTTTACACAAACAGGAAATTGGCTGAAAAGCGTTTTTCTTCTTTTAATAGCCAATATTATGATAAATTTTTAGCTCTTTTTGATTCTGCGGGTAATATTTTACGCTCTGCTTTGTCTAACCTTGTTAGGGTTTACAGGCAAAAGGGGTATTTCCCTCATGTTTCTGAAGATCAAAAAGTAGCCTTTGGCATTGTCTGAGGTGTAAAATGCCTAAAAACTCTAAATGTGAGAAATGCATTCGTGTAAACACTAATCCACCTTCATATAAAGGCGTTTTTTACTGTCATTATTGCGGTCATAGAAATGTTGGGGGTAAAGATGGAGCTAAGTGAAAAGGGGTATCTTTCGTTAAGTACTTCCGAGCGTGATGTCATAAATCGCATTGTTGATTTTTATAATCTCATTGTCATTTCTGACCGTAACGCTCTCGCCTTGAACCGTGAAGATTTTGTTTCTCGCTTTAAACATTTCCGTTCTTCTATTAATGATTTGAGGGTTTATGGTGCTTATGGCGTTAATGAATTTGGCTTAGGAAAATCTGAACCTGGCGGGGGCTTTTAATATGCGCTTTCGCTTTTCCCGGTTCGTTTGCAGTGTTGCGAATTTTTGTGAGAAAAAGTATCGCAAGATTAGAATTGTTTTTGTTGAGAGACTGAATTTATTTTACTATAGCGTTTCATTCATTAGGTTTTAGTGTCAAGGGGGTTTAGCTATGTTATCTTCATTATGCAAGCAATGTTATTCCAAACGATTGGGCTATTGCCCCTTTGACCGCCAATGTGATGTGGAAGAATTTGAGCAAAAGAGAATTGAGGCATTAAAACTAGACACTATTAGGCGCCGTTTGCCGCATCGTTTAACGGGGGAGGTAATTTAGATATTATGGGAACGACTACTATGACCGAGGCTCTTACTGCTGCTGCTAGTTCTTTTGGCTCTGCCATGACTGGTATAGTTGGTGATGTTGCTCCGATAGTTTTCGGCGTTGCTGCTGGAATTATTGGTTTGCGTTTGGTTATCAACCTTTTCAGGCAGGCAACCTAATGCGCATCTCAATTCTCTTTTTGCTCTTTTTTTTGTTTCCTTCCGCTGCCTTATCTCAAACTGGCACTCATTGTTCTTCTATTACTCGTGTTACTAACGGAGATGTCGGTACCGTTCATGTTTTTTATGGTGACTGTTTTCGGAGTACTACTTCTTGGTACGGCTGGAAATGTTTTGATATTACTCGAAACCCTGAATATAATTACATCCGTCTTGTTTCATCCACTGTCACCGTTACTTTTGGTCATCCTGATATTCCCGAAGGTTCTGGAACTTTTTCATGGTCTGGCGAGGATGTTATTTTAGACCATTCTATTTATATCCCTGGCGATAATGGTGTTTCTGGTACTATGTGCTTTGAAGTCTCTTGCAATTCACCTGGCTGTGATTTGCCCCTCTCTCCCTGCTCACAGCCCACCCCCATAGACTTCCCCCTGTGCAAAGGTGGAACAGGACAATATTCATATCAAACTAATGCCGATTTTCTTATGTCTTATGATCAGCCTGATGAGTGGCCTACTCAAATTCCTGGTGGTTGGAATTATACCTATTCTGATCGTATTATGACTATTTATGAATATGATCGTGAAGTAACTGTACAGTCTGGTTCTATCCATACCCGTCCAGACGGTTCTACTTGTAAAGTTGGAGGAGTTTCTGGAAATCAAAATAATATGTACAAATTTGTTATTTGTCCTCAGGGAAATGCAGATCAACCGGAAGAACCTAGCTCCAGCTCTTCCGACCCTTCTAGCAGTTCCCCAGCCTCTATTAGTTCCGCATCCTCTAATTCTAGCAGCTCCGCTTCTGACCTGTGCTCTACTGCTCCTTGGCTTCCGTGGTGCCCTAAGAGCTCGGCTTCTGCAACTCCGTCTAGTGCCTCTGGTGCCGGTGATGACTGGTGTGATATATATCCCGGCTCTCTTTTGTGTGAGGGCTATGGCTCTAGCAACTCCGGCAATGACGGCGGCTGTGATGGCCCTGACTGTGAGCCCGGTGACCCTGACGGCGGTTGTACTGGTCCGGGTTGTGCAGACGGAACCGAGCCCGGCGGTGGTTCTTCCGGCTCTGGCAGCGGCTCCGGCCCCGGTTCTGGTGGCCCCGGTGGCGGTGGTTATCCCGAGGGCCATTGCGATGGTGTTATGGGCCTTATTCGCAGCATATTCACCGACGATTGTGGCGGCAATGTTTCCGGTGATCCTGGTGGCTGGTGTGATCCTGAAAAAGAGGATTGTGGAGCTAATATAGACGGCGGTGACACTACTTGGGGTGTGACTAGAACTCAGTGGGATTCTGCTTTGGTTGCTTACGGTCTTGATACAGCTTCTTTCAAGAGAAGCGTTGACTCCCTTCTTAAGGATACCGCTTTTGTTTTCAAGTCCATGCGCACGGCTATGGAGCCTTTTACTGCTTGCTTTGGTGACGCTGGCAGTGGTTCTGGTATTCTTGATTTTTCTTTCAAGTCCGAAGTTTCCGGCATTGAGTGCGGTGACGCTTGCAGGATTGATCTTCATAATTTCATGGGTGTTGATGTTGCTGACATTTTGAATGTGTTGATTACTTTTTTATTGAGCACGGCGGCCGCTGTTAGGATTATCAGGGTTGCCAAAACTTTAGGGCAAACGGGGTAAAATATGGTGGTTAAAGAGCTTACAGAAAATGTTGCTAAGGAAATTCTTTCGGGAATTTTAGATAGGTGTTTTATGGATAATTTCAGGGATAGCCCAACTAGGGGCTATTATATTTTTGACTACGATTCCGGTCAAATAGAAATTGCTTATTGTGATTATTTGAATTTGAGAAAATGGGTAAAGGGGGAGTTATGAAAAAGTCAAGGCAAATAATATTTATTATCGTGTCATTCATCATAGGTTTTTTGAATGTCGCAATATGGGATTTGAACCAGTTCATTTCCTTCCTTATTTCCATGACGATGATTTTCCCATTGGGCTTTCTTTTTTCTTATTTCGATAGCAAGGAAAAGGGGGAAATATGAACTTGGCAATACTAATAGGAACAGCAATAATGATATTGGCAGTAAACTTCCAGATAAAAAAAATGCTGGATATAATGCTAGATCTATTGTTCGAAGAAAAAGAGGGGAAATTATGATATATCCTTTTTCCGCTGAATTCCTTGATAGCTACCGTGCTTTCAACCGCATGGATAATAGGCGTTTTAGTCATGAAAATTTGAAGTCTGCCTCATTCAATTGCAAGAAGCATAATAATAAAAAATCAAATAGGAGGTTTAGATAATATGAGAATTATTAAAAAGTTTTATATTTCGTATTTGCGTTATGATCGTGATTTTCATAAACTTTCCATTTCTGATCAGGCTGCAGATCTTTGTTTATTTTTTGGATTTTCTTCTATTTTATTGTTTTCTGTTTTTATTCCCTTTCCTTTGGTTTTTAATTTTATGTGTTTTTCGCTTCAGCTTATATTTTTTAGCATTTCTCTTTCTATTCCTTGTTTTCCCGTTTCTGTTCGTTTAATTTTTGGGCTTCTTTTATATTGTCCATTATTATGGAGTGTTTTTTAATGCCAGCTTCTTTTCTTTCTTCTTTTATGTTTAGGGCTATATATACTATTATTGTAGCTCCTATTAATGTCATTAATATTTTGAATAGTTTATTGAATATTATTTCTTCATTTTTTGCCCAAGCTATTAAGTTAGCTATTGCTACTAAAAATATTAGTATTATATATGGCGTTATAAAATCTATGTATTCAAATATTCCCATGCCTCATAATATACAAAACCCATCCAAACAAAAAAACGCCTTGATAGGCGTTTATGAATGGTGTAAGAAATCTATATTAGAGTTTTTTATTTGCTTCTTCAAAAGCTTTACAAGCCATAGATTCCGGTTCTTTTTTACAAATTACTTTTCCTTCTTTTATTTTGCTGTTTTTTATATTTTGACATTCCTCGGATTGCCATTTAATTTCTTTACATTCTTTAATTTTTTCTCTTTCGGTTTTATTTTTTTGGTTTATTTCAGACTTTTCAGCCCAAACCGAGCCAGCACCGAATGTGCAGAGCAAAGCGAGAATGATAGTAGTTTTCTTCATACTTATAAATATACAAATTTTTTCTCTATTGGGGTGAAAATATGCTGAAAAAAAACAAAAAGCCTATAAAATTTCCTGTTTTGGTTTTTGCTCGCCGTTCTTGGTTGTGGGTTTCCGGTTATACTTTACGCTATTTGATAAAGTCCGGCGCAGTTCTTTCCCCTTCTTTTAGTCTTTTGGGGGTTCGTCGTGATTAAGTTTTTTAGAATGCAAATTCGTCATTTCTTTAAGCGTGCTTATATTCAGTGGCTCCGTTTTGAGTGCTCAGATTTTTCTACTTTTGGCGCAGTTCTTTGTTTGCTTTTTGGCTTTTTTGTTTTTCTTCTTTATTATTTTTCTTCCCTTTCTTTTTATGATTTCCCTTTTGCCTTTTTTGTTCTTTTCTTTTTCTTTCTCGCTTATTTTTTGGTTTATGGCTTTTGGTGTTCTATGCTTATTGGTCTTATTTTTTGGGTTCTCTTATTTCCTCCATGGGGTCTGTGATTATGTCTGACGCTTTCTCTTTTGCGCATTTGCTATTGAGTAGCAAGAACATTGCTGTAAATGCCGCTATTGCCGTTAAGGCTATTTCTGTTTTTCTATTTCCCATAACTCATAATCTACAAAATTCTGGAGGTTTTTGATGCAAACTATTCTTGCTTTTCTTTCCGCTATCCCTATAATACTTACTGTGGTTGTTTCCATAGCGAAGGCTTTCCCTCGCATTTTCGCTTTCCTTCGTTCCCTGTTTAATTCCGCAGGCGGTGGCCGCTTGCTCAAGTCCGGCTGCGCTGGCATGGCTCTTTCTGTTGGTGCGTTCATTGGCGGCATAGGCATTTTTGTCGTAGGCGCTTATGCTTTTTCCTTGAAGCAATTGACTTTTCTTTTTGATATCTTGATGACTCCTTTCTCTTCTTTGATTCGTTCTTTCCTTGATATGGTTTTGGGTGGTGGTTGCCCTCAGCTTCCCAGTTCTTTTTCTGTTTTTTTTGGCGTTCTCAACATTCCTTTTTTCATGTCTATTGTTATTTCAGTTATATGCTGCGAAGTCTTTTTGCGTTTTTTCATTTATTTTGTCATGCGTAGGGGTAAATAATGCGTTCATTCTTCTTTCTCTTGTTCTTTTTCATATCTTGCTTTGGTCAGCCTTCATGGCTTCCTGTGCCTAGTAAACCCACCCAACCCCCGCCCCCGGCGGTTCAGCCGCCGGGCGGGGGTGGAGAAAAACCCCGTGTTGTTTATAGGGATAAGTTAATTGAGAAAATAGTTCGTGACACTATTGTCCGTGTTGATACTATTGTCAGGGTTGACACTGTTGTTTTGGCTCCTGTTCAGTACAAGTATATTATCCGTTACGCTTTCACGGCTTTGAATATAGATACTAAAAACCCTGAATGGATGGATTACTCTTCAACTGCCGAAATCATTGCCCGTGATACTGCTTCTTTGCGTGTAGGCAGTGAGGATTTGCGTTTAATGGGAAATATTATAGATCAGTTTGGCAACCGCATTCCCCAGTATGATTTAGTCACTACTGGTTTTACCATACAGGTTCAGCGTGATCGTGCTACCATTGAGTATAGGGGCGAAAAGAATGTCGCTTTGTTTTCCGGTTCTTTTGATTCTTCCGGTTACTTGATAGCTACTGGTGAGATTTCTGAATCTAGTTTTTTGGCTGGCATTTTCCCTTTTAATTTATTTTTTGGTGTACATAAGAAAAGGATAATTATAGAAATCGTTCGGGAGGTCTTGCTATGATTTTTTTTGTTTTGTTTTTTTCTTTTGCTGTGTTTCTTTGGGCTCTTGCTGATGTTTATTTTTTGAGCTGCCGTGACGTTGTTTTCATCTGCTTCGTTGCTGTTGAGGGTTTTTTGTGGTTTGTTATTTTTCCTCCTCTTGGTGGTTTTTTAACTTTTATTACTGGCTGCTTGGTCGCAAAAGTTTTTCATCATGCCGAGCGATGCGAGCAAATGGATTTAGATAAAGAGAGGGGGTTTTATTTATGATGCATTCTCTTTTCTTTCTTCTTGGCTTTGCCATTGGCTTCGTTTTATGTGAGCAAATGTATTTGGATAAAGAGAGGGAGTTTTGCTTATGATGTATTCCCTTTCTTTCCTTCTTGGCTTTGCCATAGGCTTTGTTTTGTTGTTTGTGTTCGCTTTTGTTTTCATGTGGATTTTATTCAAGTGAGGTTTTTGTAGATGTCTCTTGTTTTGCTTACAGGCAAGCCCGGCTCGGGCAAGTCGTTCAACCTTGTCAACCGTTGGATTTTGAACGCTATATCTAAGATGGGCACTCCTGAGCAGATGCTTGTTTACACCAATGTTGCTGGTCTTAATTTTACCTATCTTTCTATTGTCGCTGGCAAGCGTTACAAGCGTGATTTTCTTCCCGAGGATATAGAAAATTTATTTGTGATGGTTCCCCCTCCTTCTCAGATTAAGGAGGCTAATCAGGTTATTATGTCCATGCCTCATAAATGCCTTTTGATTATTGACGAGGCTCAAAAGTATTGGAATAATAGAGATTTCAAGAGTGAGTATAATAAAGAGATTTTGGCATATTTTCAGGAGCATAGGCGTCGCAAGCATAATGTTGTTTTGGCTACCCAGCACTTTGAGCAGCTTGATATAGGCATACGCCGCTTGACAGAGGCCCATTACCGTCTTAACCGCATGAAATCTCTTGGCATTTCCATGGCTGTCAAGGTTGAGATTTTCGAGCAGGGCGAAACGGTTGACTGCAAGATTGACGGCCGTGAGACTTGGTATTTGAGCCGCTCCATTTTCAAGTGTTATACATCTTATGAGGCCGGCGGTGATGGAAGCATGATAAAGGAGCATAAGGGCCCGAATGTATTTTTCAGCAATTACAAGCTATGGGTTCTTCTTTCTGTTGTCATTGTTTGCGTAGTCAAGTTTTGCATGCCAAAAAAAGAAATTCCTCTTGATCCTAACGCTCCAACATCTTCTGATTTCCTTGGCGTTTATGATGATTATTATTGTGCCCGAGGCGGCGTTTACATTCTTCGTTACGGTGGCCGCATTGATACGCTTCCTGAGCGTTTCATTAATAAAACTATATGCCCTTCCCTTCATTACCAGCCACCCAAAAAAGAGGTTAAAAAATGAGCATTGTCAAGCATTGCAGTCGTGATCGTAAATGTTGTGCATCTTGTCATTGGCGTCCGCTTTGCTCTTTGAAGCTTAGAAAGCCTGACGCTTCTTTGTCTTTTCTTTTTCAGTCTAGGAGAAAATGATTATGTCTAGTTGTGTTATCAGTCATCATAATTGTGATTATGATACCAATTGTGGCCTCACCTGTGAGGGTGTTTATCAGCGCGAGGTTCTTTCTGATCCGGGCTTTGCTCCTCCTCCCGGCCATTATGAGGATTTTATTGCCATGTGCCTGCAGTATTATTTTCCCGGTGGCTGTTCCGGTTCCTCTCTCTCTGACAGCTCGTTTTCTTTTGAGCTTTCTCCTGCCATGGTTGACAGCATAAATGCTGCTTTTGCTACTGGTTTCCTTGGCGGCGTTCTGAGCGCTCTCCCTGCCGTTTTCTGCATGGTCGCTGTGCTCGTGGTTGTTTACCTTTTTGCGTATGCGACCAAACCCAAAGGGGGTTCATGATGTTGCGTGAACATTCCCCCGAGGGTTTCCCTTCGGTCCGCAAGCAACACCCTTGGGGCATTTCCCTTGTGGTGCGTAAACAACATCCCGAGGGGTTTCCCCCGGTGGGTGTAGCGAGTGGGAAAGCATTAGCCGTAGGTGAACAAAGATTTACCCGACCAAAGGGAGGTAAATGTTTGTTTGCCGTAGGCGGCGGTCCGCAGTCCCAAGGCTGTTTGGCTGTTTTGGGTTTGCCATTAGCCGAAGATGAACAAAGATTTCTCCGACCAAAGGGAGGAAAATGTTTGTTTGTCGTAGGCGGCGGTCCGCAGATCCAAGGCTGTTTGGCTGTTTTGGGTTTGCCATTAGCCGAAGATGAACAAAGATTTCTCCGACCAAAGGGAGGAAAATGTTTGTTTGTCGTAGGCGGCGGTTCGCAGTCCCAAGGCTGTTTGGCTGTTTTGGGTTTGCCATTAGCCGTAGGTGAACAAAGATTTACCCGACCAAAGGGAGGTAAATGTTTGTTTGCCGTAGGCGGCGGTCCGCAGATCCAAGGCTGTTTGGCTGTTTTATCGTTTGTGTTGCGGCGGTGGCATCAATCGTTTATAGGGGGTGTTAGCATGCAAAAAAAACATCTGGCAAGCTTGATGTCATTATCTCGCCGGGCGTGGGGAATTATGTCCGTTGATTTGGGTCGGCAAAGATGTTTTTTTTGCCCCGGGATGTTTTTGTCTTTTTAACAAATGGAGATTTTTATGCCTAAGGCGTTTGCATATAAGATGTATAACATTAGCCGTAGTTTTGAAAATTCCCGAGCGAAGCGAGGGAAATTTCAAAACTACGGCGTTGCTGCGAAAGCAAAATATTTCATTAGAATGGCGTTAAAGCTTTTGGTTGCGTTCATTTTGCTTGCCTTTTTGGTTAGGGGGTGTTTTGTTTAGAATAACAAAATATTTGCTTGGCTTTTTAAGCGTTTGCGTAGCAAACATAAGCGGTTTTTCTACTGTAAGTAGAAAAATAAAAAGCAGAACAGTCTCCGGCTTGCCGGAAATTAGACTGTTCTTGGTGCGTAAAGTCTCAAAATTTGAGCATTACTACACGCCCCCGGGCTTGTCACTTAGGGGCGTGTAGTGAGTAGTTAGATTCATTTAACATAGGAGTGATTGAAATGCTTTTGTTTCCCCATACGCCTTCCGAAGTTATGAGGCACGAAAAGGAAAGAAGAATGAATAATGATGATTATTTCGATGCGCATTATCATAATGGTAACGCTAGGATTCCCATTTCTCGTTCTTCTTCTGACGATTATTTCAATGATCGCTATTATAACTCTTTTTTGACATAATTGATCCGTCATGACTGTTCTTTCCCTTAGCTACTCAGGTGCTTCTTTCGCTTCTTTTGGAAAGAAGCAAAGGCCTAAGAAGATACAAGGCCGTAGCTGGCAGCTTATTATTCCAAGCGAATGGCCTAACCTTGAAGGCATAAAGGAGGCCGGGAGGCGCATTTCTAGAAATTATTATTATATAGAGCATAATCATGATGTTGACGAACTAGGTTTGCAAACTAAGCCTCATTGGCATATATTGCTCACTATGTCTAATGGCCGGGATTTGGTCACGATGAAAAACTATTTCAAGGATTTTGCCATGGCTGACGAGCAGGAAATTAAATACAAGGATGACAAAGCCAGCGGCAGGGAATTGGAGGAAAATAATCTTTTGATGTCTAACAGCTTTGATAAAATATCTTCCATACATTGGGCAAAGCGTTATTTGATTCATGCTGATGATCCCGGCAAATTTCAGTATAAATATATAGATGTTGAAACAAACGATTCATCCTACAAAGATTTATTTGTTGTTTTCCCTAGCAAGCTTGATGAGGTTGATTATATAAACGAATCTTTTCAGCAGCTTGGTGACGCTGACACATTTGAGCAATTCTATTTGCTTTTTCGCAATCAGCTTGCCACTATGAACAACTATCAGCGCATTAGCATGCGCATGCAATTGGAGCGATATTTTTCTGAGAAAAAATTATTGAAGAAAGATTATGAGCAAGGCTGGACGCCTCCGGATGAATATGGCCGCTCTTATTCTATTCCTTCTGAAAATGAAAATTTGCCTTTTTAACCATAGGAGAAAAAAAATGGCTCTTGATTCCTCTAATATCATTCACTGCTTTTTGAAGCTTGAAAAGCGTAAATACGCTTCCTTTCATGACTTTATTACAGACATTGGGATTGCTAATTCTGAAATGTCTGATTATCAGGTCATTAAAATTTTAATTTCCCTTCGTAAACATTGGGAAACATTCAATGATTTTGAAATGAAAAATTATTTGGAGAGCTAATAATGTTAAAAGATATTATATTTGGCGTTCTTTTTAACCTGTTTTTATTCTCCCTTGGGTTCTTTACTGGAGTTGCTTGGGTTGGAAATTTGTTTTTGGGCTTGTAGCCTGTTTTAACTTTGGCAACATGAGGGGTATTTTCTTTTTAGCCCGGAAACCGTTGAGCGAGTGAAGCGAGCGAGAGCTTTTTCCGGGCTATTACTGTAATTTTTTTGTCATTCTTTTTGCAATATATTGGCACGTCTTTTGCTTATACATTTATAGCTCTTTCATATTCTGCTGGTAAACACTTTGAGCTTTTCGCTTGTCAAACAAGTTGGTAATATGTTTGGGCTGTGCTTATGGCAAATGCTCTGCCGGGTCAAAACTGATGTGCCTTTGCGTACGCTTTAGGAATGATGGCTTTCATTTGTGTAGGCGCTGAAACAAATAATAGTGAGGTCGTTTATGAATAAAAAGAAAATGCCTATTGTTGGCATAGACGTTTCAAAAGATACTTTCAATGCTCATTTCTCCGGAAAGGATTTTAAATATTCTAATTCTCAGAAAGGTTGGAGAAAGTTATCTAATGAAGCTCCCCCCGGTTCTCTTTTTGCAATGGAGGTTACTGGCAATTATCATTACAAGCTTGCCGCTTATCTCTATTCAAAAGGTTGCAGCGTTAAGGTTCTTAACGCCTTGAAGTTTAGTAACTGGTTGAAGTTTACGGGCCGTGACAAAGCTTATACCGATTTGCTTTGTGCCCGGTATCTTGCTGATTATGCTGGAGATGATAAGATTGAGGCTTTGCCGTGTTGGGAGCCTCATCATCCCAAGCTTGTTAGAGGCAAGATTATTTTAACTTTGCTTTCTCGTCTCTCCAAGCTTTCAAGGCAAGCAGGTAACGTTAATCATGCCGCTATGGAAATTGTTGGCAAAAATGACGATTTGCTTAGTGTCATGGGCGGCTTTGAGGATTATTGCTCTGAGCAGAAAAAGAAGCTTGAAAAGGAGCTTTTTTCAATAGCCTCAGAAGTCTTTCCAAAGCAATTCAAGCTGTTGCAGACTATACCCGGCTTTGGCTTGAAAACTGCGGCCGCTTTGCTTGTTTGCTGTCGTGGCATTGAAAATTTTGCCTCTCCTGAACGGTTGTCATCCTTTTTTGGCTTTGGTGTTAAAGTCAAGGATAGCGGAACTTCTATTCATGTTAGGGGCAAGATAACCAAGGCAGGAAATTCTTATTTTCGTAGCCTTTTATTCATGTGCGCTATGACTGCTAAGGGGATGAATAAGCCTTGTTCTGAACTGTATAGCAGGCTGGTCGCAAAGGGTAAAAATGGCATGGTAGCTCTTACTGCTGTCATGCACCGCCTTATTAAGATTGCTTTTGGCGTTGTGATGTCGGGTGAGCCTTTTAGGGGTGGTAAAGTAGCTTTAACATGAGGCTTTGACATTGTAAAAACAATAAAAACGCTTTCCGGAAACGGTTAGCGTAAAAATATTTTAAAAAAAAATGAAAAAAATGTTGACATTTTCAAAAAAAAAATCTATATTTATATTATACTGATACTTTAAGGTAAAACTTGTTTGCAAAATGAAAGTGTTTTGTACTTTTTTCTATATTTCTTATTATATTTCTAGCAACAATTTAAAATGGAGTTAGGTTTATGACAGATCAGGAGTTAAAAGACTTGTTTGCAAGTTTGGCAGAAAAGCAGAAGGAGACTTGGGCGCAAATAGAAGCAGAGCGTAAGGCTCGTGAGGAGGATCGCAAAGCTCAAGAGTTGCAGCGTGAAGCGGAACGTAAGGCTCGTGAAGCGGAACGGGCGGCTCATAAAGAGAAACTTGAAGCAGAGTGCAAAGTTTATGAAGCAGAACGAGCGGCAGCACGCCGTGAAGAGGAGCGTATAAAGAAAGAAATTTGGGCAGAGATGGGTGGCATAGGCAGAAGAAATGGCGAATTTGCAGAGAATTTGTTTTTTCATTCGCTTGAGAAAAGCAAAACTTTTGCCGGGGTGCATTTTGATATAGTCAGCAACAAGTTCAAGAAAGCACAGAAAATGCCAAATGACATAAAATTAGAAGATCAGTTTGATATTGTCATGCTTAATGACAATGCCGTTGCCATCATTGAGGTTAAGTACAGTGCTCAAAGCGATGACCCCAAAGAGATGATTGAGAGAAAAGTGCCGAATTTCCGAACTTTGTTCTCAGATTATGCAGATTTTAAAATATATTTGGGGTTGGGTTCATTTTCTTTTGATGACCGCACTACCAAGGAGGCTGAAAAGCTTGGCATAGGCTTATTGAAGGTCTCCGGCGATATGGTTGAATACAAAACCGATTGGGTTAGGGCGTATTAAATTTTTCTAAATTACCCAGTCTATGAAAGTCTGTACGCAGAATTTTGGGAAAAATGCCCAAAAAATAGACATTTACAAAAAATTGGG
>JGI24694J35173_10003100_pt1 | contig 12866 bp, 11 predicted proteins | sample TergutCo191P1_FD_35173 | JGI IMG/M metagenome (IMG submission 35173) | reverse complement strand
CGCACGGCTTCCCCCGCATTGGGATGCACCACGACTTCCGTACCTATCGGGTTCGCCGTACGCCCTTCCACCGCATTGAAATGCACGGACACATGATGCGCGTCGCGGTTCCTGTTATGCCATGCGACGATTGTGTTGATGTTCTGCGCCTGCGTGGTGGAAACGTCGTCGTGGAATATGTGGCACGTATGCCCCGCCCCCCTGATAATCTCGGCGACCCTGTCCGTCACCCGCCTGGCCTCGTCAACCTCGTCGATTACGCCGCTCGCACCACGCACCAGCCGACCGTGTCCGCTCGAAATGGCAATTGTCTTTCCCATGATCTTCTCCTCTTCGTTTTTCGTCATGGGCGGAATCGAGGCCGCCCCCTCCGCGCAATCACACGATGATTTTGAGTATTTTTGGTATTCGGACTCCCCGTGCCGAAAGAACGAAGACCGTGATTTTTCCGACAACCATCGCAACAAAAAGCAGGCTACCCGCCGCAAGAATTCTTTCAAGGGTTCGCCTCCTCTCCCGTTCCGCCGTCAACAAGACGGTCGAGTTCCATAATTCTGCGGACAAGCTCCGAAACGAATTCATCGTATTCGTCAAGTAGTTCGAGAGCGCGTAGTATTCCGCCCGCTGCCCCTCCAGCAAGCTCTCTGATTCGCTCAACCTCTCCAACAGCCCATCCAAGCGCGTCTCCAATTCGCTCTGATACCTCAGCGAGTCGGTCAGCGCTTCTCGCAGCGCCGACGATAGCGTAGTCTGTCGCAACGACAACGGGTCGGTTTGCGCATCCCGCGAATACGACCATAGCGAGGGCGAGCATGGCAGCCAAAACGACAACGCCAACAATACCGATAATTTTTTCCACATCAAAACCTCCTGTGGTTCGCATTTTTATTACACGGGGGTCTGGTCACATCCCCCCCTGCAACTCCCTGATATAGTTCCTGTTTTTCTCGAAACAGTCGGAGGCTATATTGCCGCGCACATTGTCCCCCAGCTCCTCGTACGACGCCTTGTACATCTGGTACAGTTCCATTTTTTTCTCGCAGATTTTCACGACATGGTCCTTGATGTGCATCGCCCAGCCGTCCATCAGCAGTCGGGCGATCCCGCCCTCAAGCTCCTCCCACCCGGGATACCCTGCGCATGGGGAGCCGTCCTTCGGACAGGTTTCCCTGCCGTGCTCCATCGAGAGGAATTCGTACTCCTCCCTTATCCGCTTGACCAGCCTGCCTATATAGGAATTGACGTTTGCGGGGCGCAGCAGAACCTTGAACTTGTTCTGGCGCACGGCCTCGTTCAACGGCTCCGCCATGGCGAAGCAAATGTTCCGTTTCCCGTCGGGGGCGAGGTTGAATTCGTTCAACAATTGGAGCATGGGTTTTCGCAGCGCCCTTGTACGCCCGTGGGCAAAATCCAACAGTTCCCCGTCGAGATCGACGATGAAACCGTCCAGCAGCCTGGCGAGCGTCATGGACTGCACCTGTATCGCCTCGTTGTTCTTGACCTGCAGCCCATCCTTGCCCACGGACAGGGAGCCGACCTTTCCCCGCAGCATGGCGATGGCGAGCATAAGGCCTATCCCGAGCAGTATCAGCGTCGGCACCAACCGCAGCATGTCGGCAAGTTCCACTATCGCGCCTCCCCGTGGAATCGACGGACGACCCCCGCCCGCCTGTCGGCGTCCCTTTCCCAGGGCAGGGAGTAGTACCACTCGTACCTCCTCCGCCCGTCCCATCCCTGATGGAACAGCCTGTCCCAGATGTTGCCCGAGATCGACGGCAGGCCTATCGTCAACAGGTACAACGGGCCAAACAGTCGGGATTGGACGCTGTGCCCGTACTCGTGCCTGACGGTCGTCCCCAAATCGTTCATTGCGGGCAGGAGGATGAACCGGCCGAGCGAGACCCCGGATAAAACCCCAGTGAACCACCCGTACCGTTCGTAATGCCAGTAAGTGACGCCGCCCGCTTCCCGCCTCTCGCCGGAAACGAGGAATATCAGCAGCAGGCCCAGCAGGTGCTGCGGCGACTGCCAGATGAAATCCATAAAAAAACGCTTGATCGTATTCATCATACGCCCTCCTCGATGGCGTCATAGCCGGATTCAACGAGACTGTTTCTTACGCAGTCCTTCGCAGGCTGGCTGTCCCGCGTCGATTTCGCATCCTTGTGACAATGGGCGACCCTGATCAACACGGTTTTCGGGATATACTCTTTTACGAAAGCGATATACTCCTCCACATGCTCGCAATTATAGGCGTTCATAAGACATGAGACGCTCGCCAGTTTTCCCGAACCCGTCATTTTCGGCAACGCGTGTTTCACCATGCCGAAAACGTCTTTCCCCGAATTGGTTATATAGCTTTGCCTGTCAAAGCCATGGAGGGTCAAAATTATCTCGTCCACGGGGATCCCGGGGTCGAACAACGCCCCGTTCGTGATCACGGCGAGTCTCAGGTCATATTTTTCCCTCCAGTCCAGGTAACGTTTCCGCGTTTTTCCGTCGAAATAGAATTCGCCCCCCGACCACGTTACGCTTTCCGCCCCCGAAATCCATTCCTCCTCCACGCGGGGGAAAACGCTCTCGTCAATCGGCGTTTGCCCGAATATGTTCCGCCAGCAATAATAGCAATCAAGGTTACAGGTTTGACTGCCGGACAGGACGATACGCCTCGGCCTGAAATCGGGTTCGAAAACCCGGTCCCTCGGATTGAGTGTCTCGACGCAATAGCAATGGTCCCGCTTTTCGCACAACTGTCTTCGCATGTGATTCAAATGCCCGGTGTTAATCGCCGACGGCAGTTCCGCCCAGCGGCATGGAAGCATGTGGACGTCCTTCCCCGAACAGGAGATTTGCAGCCGCTCGTTGAGATTGGCGCAGCATCTGGGTTTCGGCGCGTTTGTCATCATCTCCCCTCCTTGGTCGGCGGAAGCGAAAAGGTTATGTTCTCGGCCCCGCCGTCTCCGCGACGCAAGAGTCTCGCCAGTTTGCCATGAAACAGGTCCTGCGCCCCGAAACTTTCCAGAAAATCGTTCCTGGTGGCCCTCCTCTCCTCCCTTATCTTCAAGGCCTCCGTCTTGTACTCGGCGCACGGGGACCAGTCGTATTTCTCAATCATCTTATGCCCAAGCAGTTTATGCTCCTTTATGCTCTGGAGGATGGCGTCGTATCGGGGGGTATAGACGATTCCGAACCTGTGGTGCAACTCGACACCGACGTTGTTCACCTGCGTCCAGCAGCTTTCATCGGGAAGGATATACGTGTCGACGACGTTGCCGTACTTGATATAGTTCTCGACGCAGCCGTTGAAATGGAATTCCTTGTCGAAATTGCTTTTGTTGTCGACATGGCCGTTCCCAGAACGATGGTCGAGCATCGCCGTGAACACCCCCGTTTTTATCCGCCCGGCATATTCGGCGAGGGAGGTCTCAATGGTCATGAAGACATCCTCCGAAACGTTGTCGGAAAGGGTATATCGAATCCCCTCCTCATATAATCTCAGGCCCAGACCCACGGCGGCAACGGCGGCGGGCCTCCAGTTTTTCGTCAGCCACGTCTCGTGTTCGGGATTTAGGAAGGCGTGATAATGTTGGGGACACCACCAGTTATACCCGTATATAAAATCATTTCCCCGCTCGAATAACTCGCGCACCTCCAAAACAAAATCGGTTATGGAAACGTCCCATAGCTTATGGACGTCGTCGGAGGTGGCGTATTTAAGCGTGGCGAAATCGTCGTCAAGCATGAGGGTGTTCATGCCGAGAGAATACTGATGATCCTGCACAAACCCTCTTATCCTCATGATGTTGGCCTCCGAATGTGGAACGACGATATAGCCAGGGTACATTTTAGAGTAGGCCTCGAATTCGCGCCCGTCCACGTAAACATACACTGGGATATCGGACGGGATTGTCCGAAGCCAACGGAGCGTGTTGGAAACCCATGATCTTCCCTTGCTGGGAACCGAGATTGAAAACCTTGCCTTGCGTTTTTTTCGAATTGCCATATTACGCGTTCCTCCGCATCGTTATTTGCCCGGTGGCCTTGTACGCCGCTGACCTGTCGACGAGACCCGTGAACAGGATCGAATTGACGCCTGAAACGGCGTCGCTGAAGGAATCCTTGAATGACGACGCGACGCCGTCATAGCCGCCGCCCTGGGTATATGCCATGACCCCCGTGATGGTGGCGGTATGGTTACCGTCGGCGGGCAGGCGAATGACGCGCCGCGTGTCGGAAACCCTGAAGTCGAACGTGTATACCGCCAAATCGCCCGTTCGCCCTATGGCGGGCAAAGTCAAATCGGCGTTGTTGACGAATATGTGATTCATGTCCACCGAGATGCTTTCGGGCCTTCCCCGTTTCTCGTAGAGTCGCTCCACGGTGCTTGTCCCGTTGCCCATCAACCCTATCACGGAATCGCCGTGATCCGGCGTGTCGTTGACGCACACCATCTCCCCTTCTTTCGGCACGAGCGCGCGTATCGCCGAATCCCCGTACGACTGCACTGACCATCGTTGCCCGATTGTCTTAATCATATACCCTCCGCTTGCAGGACCGTATTGGCCCGTCGTATTCTGACAGACAGAACTGTCACGCCTTCGTCCGTTATCTCCAATGACGTTATCTGACATCTGATATTCGCCATGAGCGTTCTTTGTGATCGTCGGTCGGCAATGGGAACGATAACCTCGCTCCCATTGCCGTCGCCCACGCGTTTCGCATTTGCCGCGTCGCGAAACAACGTCGCCACGTATTGCGGCATGTTGTCCAATGCGGTTTGGTCCAATCGCGCCGATATGAAGCCCGTGTCGTAAATGCGCAAGGAGTGCCACTTGACGCCTATGAGCCGTATGTTCCGCACGATGGGCGCATAGGCCAGAAATTCCTCCGTCATTGCCTCGCTGACGATGCGGGCGTCCTCTTTTCTGACCAGACCCGTCTTCTGTTCCCATTCTTTATCCGTGCCGAACAGCGACTGAATGGCCAATCTTGCTCCATCATAGGTGTAGTGCCTAGCCGTGTTCAGCGCGTGGTCGTGCGCATACGCTATGTTCGTGCTTGTTCCGTACAATGTCGTGTTATAGTCCACGATTATCTCGTCGATGTTTGTTATGTCCGCATGCGTTATTTCAAAGGATGGCGGTCTGTTGGGATTGTCCAATCTGGCCGTCATTTTCGTGTCGTGGTCGTGTATCTGGAAACCGACGACGCTTGCCGACTGCAGCTTTTCCAGAACGGAAAACAGGTTGGTGGATTTTTCGACGAACACGCCTATGGGATACGATTGCAGTTTGTCGAGTTCCGCCGTCGTTTCCTCGATGTCCCACCGTTCCGGCGTGAAAGGTATGTTCCCCCATTTGTTTACAATCGATTGCAGTATACGGAGCGTGGAGACGGGGCCAACGTCGCCGAACCATCCGTCCACCCTGACGGCGTTCATGTCGTTCTCTCGCCTGCCAGCTTTTTTGGCCACCCGCCAATCCAACGATATCTCGCCGCCGAACCACAAAAGGAATCCGGGCGTTATGCCCGGAAGCCAGCCGCCGTTCCCGGACCATTCCCCGCCCATTTTTGATCGATCAAACACCAACGTCCAGCCGTCGACTTCGCGCCGTTCGCCCGTCGGGTTGGCCGGATCCGCGGGAAGGGTTCCGCGCGTCATTTCCACCCATATTCGATCCACTCGAACATATCCGCCGGATATTCTGTATGTGTATGTGGCAACCTTGTCGGGCAAATCGGGCGTTCCCGGGAGCCGTTCCCGATAGATTTGTTTCCCGTTCAGGCACACCGCTGGAACGCCTATGCAGTAACCGAAGGCTTCTTGCTTGTCCGTGTCGAGCAGCGCTTCGTCCATGAACGGGAATTCATCGGCAGTGAACTTTTCGCCGGCGACGTTCGCGACCAGGTTCGCCCGGCGGTCTTTCGCGATTATGGTCAATAAACGTGCCGAGATTTGGACGTTGGCGACATAAAACGACGTGCGCTTTTCGATTGAGTGCGCATCGTCACTGTATCGCTGTCTCACCACCATGTCATTTCCCACAAGCGTATGCACGTCGTCAAACTTTCCGTCGCTGTTGTCGATGACGACGCTGCCGGAAAGAAACGACATCATGGCATACGAGAACGCGTCCACCGTTCGTCTATACGATGGGACGCTATGCAGTATTCCATCGTACAGATGGCCGCCGTCGTCGTAGCGCGGTTTGTTCGCTATTCGCTGCACCAATATCGTGCGGGTAATATACGACCAAGTCGGCGAATATCCATGCGCGTGTTTGACGCACATGCTGTCCCGCGTGGCCGTCCAGCCCGTTTCGCGCGGCGGCAACGCCCGCAACGCCGCCAAGGACGGCACATCGGGAATCAATGCGCCGTCCACCCATACTTCCGTGATGTCCTGGCGGTCGCGAACCGTCGATTCCATAAACGACAGCGAGGACCTTCCTTCCGTCAATGCGTATCGCCATATAAACGGCTCCAATATCGTTGGATGCAGCTGTCGTATCCCGTGCGTGATATCGACGGATGCGACGTTGTCGATCACCCCAATCGCCATATAATCACCCTTGGATCCGCGGACGTGTTGTCAAATATCAATGCGCCGAAATTGTTTCTGCCCATAACGAAGCCTGATTGACTGTGCGCCAGGCCGGCGGCGGTATTGACGCCGCCTTGCGCCACGATGTTGCCTACGCGGGAGGCCTGTCCCGCGCTCCGCAAACCATCGTCCCTCAATTGCGAAATATGCGTGTTCGGTACGTTCCCCCATATCGGAGTCGCCGACCATGCCACGATGGGGCCGTCGTAACCATCAAGCCCTATTCTTACGTTTATGTCGCCGCCTTGCCAATAAAATTCGGCGGTTCTTTGTTCGCCCTGTCTCGGCGAAGCGTCGCCGCTTCGCCCGCCCCGCAGACGCGCTCTATAATAACCCGCCTCCAAAGACAACGCGAATTCGTTTCTAAGTCGCCTGTCCGTATTGTTCAGTAGCGCCGAATTGAATACGACGGTTCCTTCGATATCCGACATGTCGGGCAACGACGCAACATGCGTAATACTCGCAAACGTATCCAATATGACTTTGTTGCTCCATCTGTTATTTGACAGGCGATACACCTTTGCGATCGCCCTCGCCCCGTCGGGCGCATACCATCCGCCCAATCGCCCCGACCAATTCGGGCGTTGCGCGCGATATGCGAACGTGCATCGTGCGCCCGCACTTACGGCGTACACGAATACGACGCCTTCGGGAGGCGTTCCAGTTATGGTGCCTCTCGTTTGAACGCTGAAAAATGCGCCACCCAATTCAAACAGACTACCCGCTTCCACCGCCGGGGCCGCGAGCGTGTCCGCATTGGTCAACTCAACCAGATTAAGGCCCCTTCCCTGTTGCGCGGTGCGGCTGATCAGCAATCGCCAGTCGTCTATGTGCGCCTGCGTTATCGACGGTTCCTCGATCATAATTGCGGACATCACGCCACCTCCATCCATGTCAGTTGCGCCATATAGACGAAATCGTCGTTGGGTCTTTTCTCAAACGATACGTCGGCGTCGTCCAGCGTCACATGCCTCGGCGGCCATTTAGCGCGGGCCTCGGGGTAGGGGTCAAGTATGTGCGGTCCGATGTTTTGATTGTTTGCGACGATTCGTTCGATCGCGCGCTTGTCCTCTGGCGTCACCCACGGAAATTGGAATGAAAACGTGCGCAACACTTTTTGTCGTAGCCCGTACGACATGCCACCGAACGTCCTTGCGGGCCGGGAGAACATACGAAGGCCCTCTTCCACTGTCGCACCGTTCCTAGGTAGTTTTGTTCGCATTCCCGCATATATTGATCCTATGTGTAACGGACGAAACGGCGCATTTAAGTGTATGGACAGTGTTCGCGATACTATAGGTTGCGTAAAAATAACCACGAACGGATCGTTGTCCGTGTTGCGGGACACGGTTATGTTGTTTGCCTGCGCTATGCGCATTCGCGTGGCGTTGGTGTTGCTGATCACTACGCTATCTATGAGCGTATCGAAGGGAAATACAACGGTTAGCGCAAGGGCAGTCGAGTTGAATTCTGGCGCAATCGTTAACGACGGATGGGCTATATCCTCCACCGATCCCGTTATCGTCGAAACGGATGCCGTCACGGCGGCGGACGGATATTTGTTGTCATCATAGACATAAAAATCCCGTGGAATATCCTGTGGTCTCATGACGCTACCGCCCTGCTTTGTAAAGTGATGATTCCATTGTTATATACCTCGGCACTCGTTTCCGCTATTTGCCGACCGTCCAACTGCATCACTACAGTCACGTTGACAGGGACGTTGCCGCCGCCAAAATTACCGCCTTTTATGGCGTTCCATAATTTCTGCTGATCCCGCCTGTTTATGTCCATCTCGCCGCTGTTCTGTAGCGTGACCATGCGGTCGCCCCGAAAACTGTTTCCGGGGACGATTCCGCCGTGTGCGAATGCGGGCGGTTCGAATCGTGGCTTGCTTGCGCCTATCGCTATCTTTTGCGCAACACCTATCCCGCTAGCGAACGTAATCCCAGGAAGGTTGAACGGCCACGGAGCGCTCGCAGTCGCCACTAGTATCGCTTGCGCCGTGCTTGCGGCGGCTTGCAACATTTGTATGCGCCATTGCGCTTTCGCTGTTTCGTAATCGATTCTTGCCCGCTCCATGGCAAAATCCTTTTCGGCCTGTTCCCTTCGTTGCGCAATATCGTTTTCGATTTCCCATCGTTGCCTTGCTTGTTCCGCTTGGTAAATGAGCAAATGGTCGCCCGTGGCGATTGCGTGTTCCAAATCCCGCAAGTGTTGCTCTTCGGTTATCGCCGACGCAAAGCCCGCCGCATGTAAGCGCATTTGCAATTCTTCGTCCAACGCTCTTTGTATTGCGTTGTTGCGTTCGTCTAATCTACGCTGTTGCGCCCTAGCGTCCCGTGTAATAAACGCCATGACCGCATTCGAAACCTCATTGAACAATTGCACGGCTTGTCCCGTCGCCCATAGTGCGTTTCTTACAAATGCGTTAAACGCATCCCGTCGTTCCAGTTCGTCGTAGTACGCATTTATTTGACGGATCAATTGGTCGTATTCGTCGCCCAAATCGGAGAACGCACTAGCCAAGCGCAACGATTCCTCTCGTTGCATACGCAACAGTTGACGGGAATTCATGCCGAGTTCCTCTTGCTTGCGCTGGTACGCTGTTAGCGATTGTATCAACTCCGCACTTGCGCTCGCCCTTCGCAGTTCTTCCACCGACGCAAGCATCGCACTTTGCGTTTCTTCGCTGGCAAACCTAAATATCGCATCGTTCTGTAACCGCTCCAATGCGGCCTGTCGTTCGATTTCCCGCAGTCTTTCAAGGTTGCCCTCCCGTCGCGCAAGTAGACGTTGATACTCTATCTCGTTTCTACGGAGATGGTCTTGCGCTTCGCTTTCCGTTGAGCGTTGCGCCATTATTCGTTGAATCAATGCCGCTTCCATTTGCGCCTGCAGGTGGGGCGCATTGCGATAGAACTCCTCCTGCCGCAGTTTTTCAAGCGCAATTTCTTTTTCCAGTGCCAGTATTTCAGCGGCGTTTCCTCTTCGCTCCGTTTCTAACCTGTTTATTATTTCCATGTTTTCTGCGATGTTGGCTTCGCCCTGCTCCGTCGCTATTCGCAGTTGTATTGCCGCTAATTGCTGTTGTTCCAGTTGTACTGCCAGCTGTCTGGCTCTGTTCGTGCGGTTCAACGCTTCTTGTCTGGACGTTTCGCCAGTCTCCGTCAATGTTTGTATTTCCAGTATTTGTAACCGAATGCGTTCTAGCGAATTAGCTTCGTCGGTGTATGCGCCTTGAATGCGGCGTTGCGCTTCCTCTTGATCAATGCGGCCTTGCGCAAGCGCTCTCTGTGTTAGCTGAATCGTATCGGCCCTGCGAACTTCGGCGGCTGTTATTGCATCCGTTAGTGATGATAACGCTTGCATGTCGGACATCTCTCTTTGTGCCTCTTCTTGTCTAGATACTGCCGCCGCTTGTTCTGCTTCTATATCCGCCATTTCCGCCCGGGCCTCTCGCAACCGCGCTTCCACCGGACGCAACTCGTTATTTATTCTATCAAGATTGCGCTGAACCCCCGCAATAAGCGAGTTTAGTTCTTGCGCTCTATGCTGACCCCATACGCTGGTTATGCGACCGTCCTCGTCTTGTAAATTATCCAGTTCACGCTTGAAATTGCGTAGCGCATCCGTGTTACCCTGTAACGCCGTTCTGTGGCGTGCCATTAGTCTGTCGTAATCTGCCTGAGCCGCATCTATTCTAGTTTGAACGCTGCTTACGTCAGTTAGCATGGCGTTCAATGCGGCTTCCAGTCCTTCTATCTCAAGCAGTATCTGTCTGGCTCTTTGGTCATTGGCCCCTGCTAGTTCATCTCGCAGTCTACTGATTTGTTCTGTCAACGAGTGTATGCGATCTTCCGAGGCTCTTGCTTCCGCCCCTATGCGCCGTTGTCGAAGTTCGAATAATACGCCTTCTGCGACGGCTATGCGTACAGACCTATGCCAGTTGGTTATTCCAGCGGTCACCGCTCCTAGCTCCGCACGTAGTTCCTCCTGTGCGTTTGCGAGCCTTGCGACGTTGCCCGTTGCGTTTTCTTGCGCCGCCGCCGCTCCAGCATACGCCGTCTCCACTTCTCGCAAAATTATTGCTTGCGCCTCGGCAATTCTGCCTTGCTCAGACAACAGCCGTATCTGCTCCTGTGTAACTTCGTTAAAACGGAAGCCTTGACGGGATAATGCCGTCAATCCCTGCACAGGTTGGTCTAGCGCACGTCCCAATAACTCAGCCGCCGCCGGTAGCGTCATGCCCATAACTGCCGCCATGTCGGCGGCGGCATGAGCCGTGCGATCGAAGTTTTCGCCAATAATATTGTTGTACGTCAAAAGCCTTGTCTGCATTTGACGCACTTCGTTCAATGATCGCCCCGTTACGCTACTGATTGATGTAGCCATTCTGTCTAACTGCGATGCTGATGTCCAAGCTGTTGCGCCTGTTGATTCTAACACTGCATTGAGCGTGGCGACCTCGGCCTGTTGTCTGTGAAAGGCGTCGGTTGTTTCGTTAAGAAACCTAGCCACGTTTTGCGCCATGCGGCGAACCGCTGCAACGATTAATCCTATCGCCGCTACTATAGGAGCCGCCGCAAACGCCTTCTTTAGCGCACCCGCCATGTTGCCGAATTTATTTACCGATGTGTCTTGCAGATTATTTAGTTTGGCCTTTATGCGCTCAACGAACGATCCCGCATCTTGTTCCGCTTTCTGGAAATCTACAGGTATTGTTACTCCCTTGCGCAACTCGTCTATTTTGCCCTGTGCGACAGCGATGTCCGCTTCGATATTCGCAACACCCAAACGCACTTCTGGCGGATGGACTTTTACCTTTTCCAATTCTTTTTTCTTTGCCGTCGCCGTCGCTATGTCTTGCTCTAGTTTTTCCATGGCCAATCGCAATTCGGGTGTTTCCACTTCGACCTTGCCGAATTCTTTTAGTTGCGCTTTAGCGGCGTCTATGTCCTTGGTCAGTTCGTCTATCTTTGCCCGAACCTCGGGCGGATGAACCTTTAGCTTGTCGAACGCCTTCAGTTTTGTTTTAGCGGCCTTTATATCCTCTTGGAGTTTGGTTATGTTCGCACGTATTTCAGGCGTCGGCACTCCGTCGGACAGCGTGGCGAACTTGTTTTTAGCGGTGGTTATGTCGTGCGCTAGTTGGTCTAGTTGTAACCTGATTTCAGCGTAAACACTGCCATGTTGTTCAGCCACGTTTACCTCCTATCCAGCGTCGGGATGGAGCGCTCTTGTTTACGCCTTTACTGCCGCCTCGCCTTGCGGCCTCCGCTTGCTGATGCTCATCTAATATCGTCCATGCGTAAACGTTTATTTCGTTTTTGTTGAAATCCGTGAACACGCCGCTCAAATAGTCGGTCGGCGCATTATTGCCAGCTTTGGCAAGGGAGGCGGCTCGCAGTAGTTGTTCTCGTGTTAGTTTCTTCACGTCGCCGATGTCGTTCCCCATTGCCCACGACGTAACGAACGCCATTGTGTCGTCTGGCAGGATAAAGCCTAGCTCCAAGTCCAGCGTCTTTATTTGCGCACTTATTGTCGCCTTTTCCGTTTCGCTCATGCTGTCTTTGTTTGCATTAAATACTTCTTCTATTGCCAACAGTTCTTTTCGCTTGTTAGCTATTACAAAATCATTTTCATCGATCAGCCCGCCTATTTCGTCGAAGGTGGGAACGTTGAAAACCAGTTGGCAAATCTTTTCCTGATAATTACGCACTTTTATGATGTCGTCGTGCGACAGTGTGTACGGTTTACCCGCTTCATCCGCTACTTGTATGTTGCTAATGTTTCCACACTGGTCGAGTTGCGTGGCGTTTGGACAGCGCAGATTACACCACACGTCAACGCCGTTAAAGGGAACGGAGACCCATTGAAACAATCCTTTGCGAATGGCTTCAATGGGTCTATAGTTAGGTAGGGACGCATCTGTGGCGAAGGATTTTACGGCCTTCAATTCTTCCCCAAGAATTCGTTTAACGATACTTTCAATGCGTCCTTTTATCATAACTATGCCGCCATCCTCGGAACGTCAACGTCCAGCAAACGCAAAGCGTCGAACTGTTCAAGCGACAGCGTTTGCTCCTCCCATGCGGGAAGGCGCTCGCCCATTTCGTTGACGTATTCAGTCGCCGTCATGTTCATGGCGTATGTCGCCCACGCCTTGGCTTCGATCGGGACGTCGCCCTCCGTTCCCATCATGGTGTACAGGAACAGTCTTTCATACCCCGCCATGTCGCTCATCTTGTTCGTACCGTCG
>JGI24694J35173_10003093_pt1 | contig 12878 bp, 14 predicted proteins | sample TergutCo191P1_FD_35173 | JGI IMG/M metagenome (IMG submission 35173) | reverse complement strand
TTTCCCCGTTATCTTTGGGTCATGGACAAGGTTGCCGAAGAGCTTGGCGGTATAAACAAAACACTCGCAGAGATACGCGACCTCTTGCGGTCGCCCAAGGGGAAATTAACCAACGTCCTTGAGACAGTCGTTCTTATTGCCGGTGCGTTAGGCATTCTCCATATCGTCGAAATAATACGACAGTGGATTGCAGGAGGAATGTGATATGCTTTTTCAGCTTATTCTCGCTGTGGCTATGACGGTACTGTGCTTTACCGCGTATTTCATGCTGCGCCGAATGCGAAAAAACCGGGAATAGTATGGACAAGTGAACGCCAGAGTTTCAGGCACCAGTCCAAGGTCTCCCGCGTCAAAGTTGGCTGGTGGTGGTGTTACATGGACACGGCAATCCGTTCGCGTACCATGTCGCCGATTATCTCGGTAGGGGTTTTTTTGGTCGCGAGCGCCATCGTCAGAAGGTAATCCTCCGAAACGCGATCCAAGGCAACCATGCGGAAACCCTGGCGCGTGGTGATTCCGCCCTTGGTCTGGCTGATCTTGGGCAGGTTTTTTGTGAAATATTCGTCCAGCGCGTCCGCTTCTTCTTCGGTCATGTCATTCATATATTCCTCCGTGTGGCAGCAGTACAAACAATTCCTTCCTGCATCTCATGGCATGGAACACGCTCGCCGTGTTTTCGCCAAGATCGCTGTAGATTATTTCAATCAGGTTGCCTTTCGTATTGAAACCAATGAGCAGGTATTTGTTGTCGAACCCCTCGACAATGTTGTCGTACTTGGCCGTGTTAAACGCCCATCGGATATCGGATATCGGCTTTTGTCTCCCCATGCTTGAATGCCGAGTTTTTGAAGACAATCTGGATATCCATGCCTTAATTGTACCGCATGTGAACCGGAGGCGCAACGGTGACAGAAAGCCCCGCGTTCAGCCTATTCCCCTTTTCCCGCCAAGGTGCTACCCTGAACGGGCATGAAAGCCTATCACGACCTCGTCGAGAAAATACTTTCGCAGGGCTCCCGCAAGGCGAACCGCACGGGAACCGACGCCCTTACCCTCGCCGGCATGATGTTCGAGCACGACATGGCGGAGGGCTTTCCCCTGCTCACCACGAAGAAGATTCCGTTTAGGCTGGTGGCCTCGGAGCTGGAGTTCTTCATCCGCGGCCTTACCGACAAGGAATGGCTTCGGGAGCAAAAAAACCACGTCTGGGACGAATGGTGTTCGCCCGACGTAGTGCCCTACGCAACCGACGGCGAAACCAGGGCCAGGATGATGGCGGAACGGGAAATGGGGCCAGTCTACGGCTGGCAGTGGCGAAACTTCGGGGCAAGCTACGTCTCGCACGACTCCCCCCCCAAAGGCGCGGGTGTAGACCAGCTTCGGGCTTTGGTGGAAACGCTGAAAACGGAGAGCGACAGCCGGCGCATGATAGTAAGCGCGTGGAACCCCGCCGACCTCCCCCGCATGGCCCTGCCNCCCTGCCATTACGCTTTCCAGACTACGGTCATCGACGGCAGGCTCAACCTCCTGTGGAACCAGCGCTCGGTCGACGTGGCGCTGGGCCTGCCCTTCAACATCGCAAGCTACGGATGCCTGCTGCACCTTCTGGCGAAGGAAGCCGGCTTCGCCGAGGGCAAGCTTATCGGATTTCTGGGAGACACCCACGTCTACGTAAACCACGTCGAGGGCATCCGCGTCCAGCTTGCAAGGGAGCCCCGTCCCCTGCCGACAATCCGGACGGCGAGCTTCAGCTCGATATTCGAATGGCGGCATACCGACACCGTAGTCGAGAGCTACGACCCGCACCCGGCGATAAAGTTCGAGATTGCGGTTTGACACCTTGAGATTTTCCCCGTTCCGGGGTATTTTTACTTGATGACCCCGAAGCAGGAAGAGGCACTGTACAATTTTCTGGAAAATACGACCAGCCCGTTCACACTGAAAAACGTGACGGACTATGTACGGATGCGGGATTCCGAGTGGGCCGAAAACCTTCCCCTGGAGATAACCGCCCTCTTTTCCTCAAGCGACGTGGCCTTCCCGCTGGATAACCGGCGATGGATTTCCAGGCGGGGTTTTTTCGAGGACGTCCCCTTCGTAATCCAGCCCACCAAGTCGGAGCTGCTGAACGGGATACTCATTCCGGGCCACCGCTGCGTGCCGTTTGCGAACCCCGCCATAATGCCGCACGAATACGAATTTTTCTTGGGCGGCAAACAGATTCCGTGGACCACAAGCGAAGGCCCCCCCGGCGACTTCTATCCCTACTACACGATCTTCGGCGAGTACGCCCCGCAGATAGTGGCGCGGGACAACCCCGAAAACGAAAACGCCTTCAACCTTGACCCGTACGAGGAGCCGCCCGAGGTCTCGATCCACACGCTGGACATGCGGAACATTTTCCGCGAGGCCGCCTTCGTTCCGGGCGACAGGTTCGTGGTGAGGGCAAGGGACTGGAAGGAAGGGCACTTCGATCTTGAAAAAGTGGGCAGGGGCAAATGGCCCAAGCCCGAGCTGGAGGAATGGGCCGAGGCCGCCGAGGAAGGCTTTAAGGGCAGCTTCTCGCAGCTTGGGCCCGGAAGCTCCACCGAGGAGCAAATCGCCTTCGCCTACTGGTACGGCGGAAGCCGCATGAGGGAGCTCCCGGCCTATTCCCTGGAGGAGTTTCTCTTCGAGGTGACCGAAAACATCGAAAACATGGAGTACGGCATTGAAAGCCGCTTCTGGTTTGCCGGAAAGGACATCCCCGACAGCGACGGCCTTATCGGGGGGTCGGTGCCGCCGGACAGAACCCCGGTGGAGGACATCCTGTTCGACGTAAACGTCCCCATCTCGGAGTTCGTAATCCGATCCTACGTGCGGGACGCGCTTTTCAGAAACGAAAAGGAAATCGGCAACGTGCTGGACAGAATCGTCCCGCAGGCCGTAAAGATAGGCCACGCCGAGCTGAACATACTAGCCGACTACGTTTCCGACACGATGGACGATCTGCGCGAAGGCTACAACATTTTTTTGGACCAGCCGATGGGGGCCACAAGGCGGCAAATCGGCGAGCTGCACCACGCCGTAGTCGAGCTTTCGGCCCAGATCCAAAAATGGGAAACGGACGAATCGTGGCTTCCCAAGCACACCTTCATCATGCTTTCGCAAATCCAGGAACACGCCGCAAACCTCATGACCGACCTCGACTCGGACGAAGCCCCGCCCGAAGCGGACCTCGAGGCGATGGACAACTCGCTGGAAAGCATGGTGGACACATTCACCGACATCAAGGACATGCTTAAGGACGCAATGAACAACTACAGGCGGAGCAACCTCCAGCTCGTCCACGCCGACAGAAACGACTCGCCGGACGAAGTGTGGCAGACCGTGCAGATAAGCATAGGCGGAACCGACGTGTGGCGCAGGGTCATCGTCCCAGGAAACTGGAAGCTCGGCGACATGCACAAGCTGATTCAGGTTTGCCTCGACTGGCAGGACACCACCCGCCACCGCTTTTACATAACCGGCTCCACCGATCTTGACAAAAGGGTTTTGGACGACAAGCTGAAGGTGCGCGACCTGCGCGAGCAGGGAATAAGCAAAATGGAATACGAGTACGGAAGCAGATGGACGGTAATGGTGATTTTCGTTTCGACCTACCAGCCGGGAAACAAGGAAACGGTGCGCTGCGTGGCTGGCGAGTGCGCGGCCCCGCCGGAAAACATTCCAGGCCCGCTGCGCTTCAGAAAGATGCTCGGCGCGCTTGCCGGCGGCAACGAGCTGGAAAGGCGGACCGCCCAGTCCGAGCTGGGCCCGGATTTCGTTCCGGGCGTATTCGACAAGGAAAAGTGCAACAGAAAGCTGCACTCGATGTATTCGGCGGGAAAATGAACCACGCGAAAGACGAAAGACAAAACGGCCACGGCCTTGCCGAGCTGGTCAAGCTCGGCGGCGTGCACCACGACGTTTCCGGGGCAAGCATGAAGGAGCTGGTTTCGGCGGCCATAAACCTGCTGCCGCCCGTTCCGGCCCTCGACCGCGAAAAACTGTACAGGGAAATACTGGAGCGCGAAGCTCTGATCTCCACCGGCGTGGGCAGGGGAATAGCTCTGCCCCACCCGCGCAACCCAATGCTCGCCGAGGGCGATTCCCCGATGGTGGCCATAGCTTTCCCCGTGCGCCCGCTAGACTGGAACACCCAGGACGGCAGCAAAGTGCACACGGTCTTTTTGATAATCTCGTCGTCGGTAAAGCAGCACCTGGGTACGCTGTCGAAAATCAGCTTCCTGTGCCAAAAGGAAAAGTTCTATTCGCTAATCGAACGGCGCGCGCCGCGGGAAGAGATAATCGCCGCAATCGGGGAAGCCGAGGCGGACTGGGCGCGGAAGCTCGGCGGATAAAAAAACGCCGGCCAAACCCTTCGCGGTGCCCTCCTCTCTGCAGAAACAGCGGTTTATGCTAAGCTGTCACTAACAACTAAGGAAAGTATGGCAGAGAAAAGTGGGAGCAACAAACTTCGGAAAGTGCCCCTGGGCAAAGTGGAGAACTGGCTTGTTGACGAGGCAAGGAAGGTAGGGCTGGATATTGAGGGCTTTGAACACGAGATAACGAACGAATTCGTAAGCCATGTGATGAACAGGCATGGCAACGCGAAAAGCGAAGCCGCCCACGGTCAAGTGGCTATCAAGCAGGACGATTTTAACAAGATTCCGGAGCTCGTAAGGGAACCGGATTTTATGGCAGTCGGGGCAAAGCGCAACGGCAAGGATATCCTTGTTTACGCAAGGAAGATGCCGGACGGAACGACGCTTTACATTGAGGAGATTTTGCGTGGCAAAAACAACCGCAAGCTACGCGGCAAAACCATGTACAAAAGGAAAGGGAACATCAACGAAACGAACCTTGAAATTACGATAAAGCAAAATGGAAAAACCGACCTTTCGAATGTAAAGATCGTCGGCAGGGGAGGAGGCCATTCCCCCAGTGAGGCCGTGTAAACACGCCCGACGGCAGCCAAGCCCGCCATTCCCGCCGACAATTTGATCGACCCGCAGATCGCTCAAACATAGTGTCGTTCCTTTGCAGGGCTTTGTCAAGCGGTTTGGAAATGGTCGTCTCATTTTCGATTTCAAACAAAACCGATTCCCCTGCTTGCGCCCTCGGGGTGATTGTGCTATTCTGCTAGGAACGCGCGCTTTTTTGTACGCTTTTGTCGGGCAGGGCGCGCCACACATTCGATGAGTTTAAACGGCTCGAAAAGGGGAAATCCATGGACGTGAAGGCATTGGAAAAAATCGCGTTGAGCGTGAGGGCGTTGAGCATCGACGCAATTCAGAAGGCAAACTCGGGCCACCCGGGTCTTCCGCTCGGCGCGGCGGAGCTTGGCGCGATACTCTACGGGGAGCTGCTTCGGCACGACCCCGCGGATCCCGCGTGGGCGGATCGCGACCGCTTTGTACTTTCGGCGGGGCACGGCTCCATGTTCCTGTATTCGCTGCTGCATCTTGCCGGCTACAAGGACGTTTCGATGGACGACATCAAGAGCTTCCGGCAGATCGGCTCCAGCGCGGCGGGCCATCCGGAATACGGCATGGCGGCGGGGATCGAGGCGACAAGCGGCCCGCTNGGTCAGGGCGTGGCAATGGCGGCCGGTTTTGCCGTCGCCGAAACCATGCTCGCGGCGCGCTTCAACACCGCCGCGCACAAAGTGGTGGACCACTACACCTACGTTCTTGCCGGCGACGGCTGCCTCATGGAAGGCGTTTCCGCCGAGGCAAGCTCCTTCGCCGGGCATTTCGGCCTTGGCAAGCTCATCATGTATTACGACTCCAACAAAATCACGATCGACGGCAGCACCGACATTTCGTTTACCGAAGACGTAGCCAAACGCTACGAGTCCTACGGCTGGCAGGTGCTTCGCGGCTCGATGTACGACTTTGCGGAAATNGCGAAGCTCACCGAACTGGCGAAGGCCGAAACCGGCAAGCCGAGCATCATCATTNTGACGTCGATTATCGGCAAGGGCTCGCCCGGCAAGCAGAACACCGCCGACGCGCACGGGGCCCCGCTTGGAGCCGACGAAATAGCCGCGACCCGGGCAAACCTGGGAATCCCCGGCGATTTCTACGTGGCGCCGGAAGCTGCGGCCCACTTTGCCGCGAAACAGGCCGAGTGGAAAAAGGCCCACGAAAGCTGGCTTTCCATGTTCGAAGCTTGGTCCAAGGCAAACCCCGAAAAGCGCATCGAGTGGGACGCTTTCCATTCCGGCAAGGCGGCCGCGGCCAAGCTTCCCGAGTTTAAGGCCGGCGACCAAATCGCAACGCGCACCGCCGGAAACAAAGCCCTTGTGGCGGTGGCCTCGGCAAACGCGAACCTCGTAGGCGGCTCGGCAGACCTTAAAGGCCCCAACGCAGTCGGCCTCCCAGCCGACGCCGGAACCTGGACGCGGGAAAACCCCGCCGGGCGTTATATCCACTTCGGCATCCGCGAGTTCGCCATGGCCGCAATCTGCAACGGCATTTCCCTGCACGGCGGGCTGCGCGCCTATTGCTCCACCTTCATGGTTTTCTCGGACTACCTGCGCCCGGCGCTTCGCCTTTCCGCCTTGATGAAGCAGCCGGTTGTCCACGTGCTTACCCACGACTCGATTTTCGTGGGAGAGGACGGCCCTACGCACCAGCCCATCGAAAACGTCGCGAGCCTGCGCATCATCCCCAACGTGCGCGTCCTGCGCCCCGCCGACGCGGAGGAAACCGCCGAGGCCTGGGCAATGGCGGTGGAGCAAAACGAAACCCCGGTGGCAATCGCCCTTTCGCGGCAAAACATAGCGGTTTTCCCCAAGGCCGACCCCGACTGGAAAAACACCATCCGCACCGGCGCCTACGTGGTAAAACAGGCCGACGGAACGCCCGACGCGGTGGTTATAGCCACGGGCTCGGAAGTGGGCCTTGCTCTAGAGGCCGCAGGTAAGGTTGCTGGCAAGAAGCTGCGGATCGTTTCGATGCCCAGCAGGGAACTGTTCGAGTCCCAGCCCGCCGCAATCCGCGACGCGATTGTCCCCCCCGGCACAAGAACCATCGTTTGTGAGGCCGGCGTAAGAAGCGGCTGGGAACGCTGGGCAAAACCGGAAGACATTCTTTCGATAGATCGCTTCGGCGAATCCGGCCCCGCGGCAAAAGTCGCCGAGCATCTGGGCATGACCGCCGACGCTCTGGCAAAAATGATTAACGGGTAAGAGGTTCGCGGGGATGTCCGGGCGGTTTGGTTTGAGGGCCGCCGCTCGGACATTTCCTGATTAGGAAAACCGAAACCAAGCAAACGGGAAGGCAAGAGGCCAACTCCGTTGACAAAGCCGCCGATTTATATCGATAATACAAATACCAAACACAAAGCGGCTCCCGCACCGTCACAACAGCGGTTTTTTGTGCCCGTCTCGTAACTTTGATTCACCGTGATCAAATCTGTATCGAAAGGCACTTGGCTATTGATAATAGCCGAACTGTCCGGTAACCGTGAGGCCTGGGCGCTCCTTTGTGGCGTGGTAACAGTTCGGCTTTTTTGTTGCCGGATTACCAAACACAGGGAGGTGCCGTATGGCATCGCAAACAACGACCGCACGGACGGAATTCTCCGTCCCCTCAAAAGCTCCATGGAGAACGGTTCCCCGCCCCGGACACGAAGCTTCGAAGCCGCGTTTTAACAAAACCAAGAGCCACAAGGGGGAACAAAGCCATGGACTCTGATTCAAGGGACAAGGTATGCGAAGTCATACGCAAGCTTTCAACGCTGAACGATCTTTTTGTGTTTTACTGGTTCTCCTACGAATACGCCAACTTTCAAAAAGATTCGATAACGGGCCTTTCCGATATTGTTTCCGATTGCATCGGCGAGCTTAAGGCCGTTGTCAAAACCGATGCTTGAGGGTTGAGGGTTCATCAAACAAGAGGGGGGTGCTTGCCCCCTCTTGTTTTGACTGTGTTACAACATGACTTGTAAACAGGCTCGGATGTTGTGTCTTCTATTTACAGTATCCTTTCAGAAGCTGCTCCGAGAACTTGAGCGGTTGCCGTGTCCACAGCCCTTAAGCGCAGTCGCCGGAAGCTGCCTTGCCCTCCGTCTATCCTACCAATTAGAACCACGGTTGCCCCAGCAAACTGGCCTATTCTTGCAGCCGTGGCGTTATCAACGGTGCCGATAACCCCAGGCCCTTCGCGTAGTATAATATCCAACACTGGATCGGTTTGGTTAAGTCCAAGCCTTCGTAAAACATAAGCAAAAGCCTCAAAGTCCACGCCAAGCCGATACGCTGCGCGTATTCTGTCTAACTCCAGATCAACCACAACAAAGTCCCGCCTCAACAAAAGAAGCGCAAGCTCGCCTGTAAGGAATTCGGTGGCGATTTGGTCTTGAGCAGACATATAAAGAACTGCAATTCGTGCCCCACTGGGAAGATTTTCAGCAATATTTTCGACCGCCCTTTCCAAGGCACCTTCGATTCCAGGGACTCGGGGTAAAGGATGTATGCCTGCATCCATTGCTATGATTACCCCAATTGCAGAAAATTGAGCAGCGTAAGCTACTCGACTTCCGTCATCAGCAACAATGTTCTGTGCATGATGAGTTTGAACCCAAGCTATATCCGCTATATCGAAGCCTTCACCGTGTTGCAGTCTTACGTCTGCAAGCAAAGCGGCATGGGCGGCTCGATTTATGCCTTCGGTGGTCTCCACCCCTGTTGTAAAGGCAGTCTGTATACCTCCAATGACAGCCGCATGTGGAATTTCACTTAAAGGTCTATACAACCTTGGTGATGTCAATAGTGGTATTGTGCCACACGCCTGCACTGAAACAATGAATATCGCTAACGATATTCCCACAATGCCGCGTGGCAGCCATCCCTTGTTCCTCATAAAACTCCCCTTAAATTCCGCCCAAAACCCAATTTGCGCCAGAACTGATACTTCTATACTATAGGCGTAATAGTTGTTTGTCAATCGAATTTCGGCATGTTTTCCGAGAAACTTGAATTGTGGCTTCTATGGCATTGAATCCAGATATGTTTGCCGACAAGGGCGGAAACGGTTCAAATGACAGGAAAAGGGGGCAGGGGCGGGCCTTGATCGATGGAAGAGCGGGAACTAAAAAATACTCTGGGCAAGAATATCAAATTTTTCCGTTTCCGTAGGCAGATTTCACAGGCCGACCTCGCCGAAAAAGCCAACATCTCCGTTACTTTCCTTTCAAACCTTGAACGCGGCAACAATTTTCCCCAAGCTGGAACGCTTTGCCGCCTAGCCGCAGCCCTAAACGTTCATGTCTGGGAGCTTTTCAGAGGCTCGGGAGACGGCGACGGGCCGGGTTCCCTTGTTGACCGCATTTCCGAAGACTTTGCGAAACAGGTAAACCTTGCCATGGAGACCGTTCGCAGGCAGTACAAGGCGTGATTGTCTGCAAACGGCCCATGCCCACGCAAAGTCACCAGAGCGGCGCTTTTCCGGGTTTGGATGCCGAAAAACAGGTTACCCCAAATACCCCTTGTACTTCAGCAGCTCCGCGTTCAGCACGCCGCCGCCGGCCGCACCGCGCACCGTGTTGTGCGACAGCGCCGTGAAGCGCACGTCAAACAGGTTGCAGGGGCGAAGCCGGCCCAGCACCACCGCCATGGCTTTGTCCTGGTCGCGGTCTTTGCGGGGCTGCGGGCGGTTTTCCTCTTCCCGGTAGATAATCGGCTGTTTGGGGGCCGTGGGGAAGTTCTGCTCCTGGGGCAGGCTCGCGAACGAAGTCCAGATTTCCTTTATCTCGCCTATGGAAGGTTTTTTCGCGCCGAACTGCAGGTTCACGCAGGCCATGTGCCCGTCGATGACCGGCACGCGGTTACAGCAGGCGGAGATTTTCGGCATGATGGCGTTTTCGATTTTGCCGTTCATGATGTTGCCAAAGATTTTAAGCGGTTCCCTTTCGGATTTTTCCTCCTCGCCGCCAATGTAGGGAACAACGTTGTCAATCATGTCCAGGCTTGAAACGCCGGGGTAGCCCGCGCCGGAAACGGCCTGCATGGTGGTAACGACAAGCCGCTTCACCAGAAAGCCGGCCTGCACCAGCGCATGCAGGGGAATCATGTAGCTCTGGATCGAGCAGTTGGGCTTTACCGCGATAAAACCGCGATCCCAACCCCGGGCTTCCCGCTGGGCCGGAATTACGTCGGCGTGGTGCGGATTCACTTCGGGGATCAGCACCGGCACGTCGCGGGTCCAGCGGTGGGCCGAGGCGTTGGAGATAACCGGAATGCCGGCTTTGGCGTAGGCCTCTTCGAGTGCGGCGGTTTCGTCTTTGCCCATTTCCAGCGCGGAAAACACGAAGGCGCATTTTCCCTTTTTGTGGGCCGCCGCAGCCCGCGCCACGTCGTTGGCGTCTTCCACCGCAAGCTCNCCAATGTTGGCCCCATGGCTTTCCGCGAGCTGCCACCTGCCGGCAACCGCGTCGGCGTATTTCCTTCCNGCGCTTCGCGACGAAGCCGCCAAATAGCTCACTTTGAACCAAGGATGATTGTTAAGCAGGGCGATATAATTTTGNCCCACCATACCCGTCGCGCCCAAAATACCTACCGGAATTTTCGCCATGGTTTTCTCCTGTGTTTATTGTACCACACCACCGGCTTTTTTGGGAGGGGGCCAAGGGTCAAAAGCAGCTTGCGATGAATCCCTCGAAAGCGTCAAGGTGCGGGGAGATAACCACCGCCGGCTCGACCTCTTCCCGAATGGCGCGGAACCTTTCGGGCACGTCTATCCTTTCGCCGGTTGCGTTGTACGCCAGCTCCGGATCCTTTGCGGGATGCATGGTCGAAAGGATCACTGTGTGGGCATGGCCTTTCCAGCTTTGGCCGGCGGATACCCGTTCGGCGGCGGCAAAGGCCACTGCCGTGTACGGATCGACGTGGCGGCTGTACTTTTTCCAGACGGCTTCGACGGTTTTCAGGGTAAGCTCGTCGCCGACTGCCGCAGGGTGTACCATGTTTCGCATTACCGCAGGAGCGTCGTCGTAAAACGAGGCAAGGCGGCTTATGTTTGAAGGGCTGCTTACGTCAAGCGCGGGGGAATTGGTGCGGACAAGCCGGCGCGGGGCGAACTCGCCGCCTTTTATGAAATCGCCAAGGGTGTTGTTGGAATTCATCGCGGCGACAAATCCGTTTACAGGCAGGCCGAATTTCCAGGCGTAAAGGCCGGCTATGAGGTTGCCGAAATTTCCGCAGGGAACGCTGAAGGCCAGGTCGCCGGAGAGCCGCCGTTTTGCCTTGACGAACGCGTAAAGGTAATAGAAGACCTGGGGCAAAAGCCGGCCCAGGTTTATGCTGTTTGCGCTTGTCACGCTGTAGCGGCCGGAAAAACCGCGATCGCAGATCGCTTTGTCGATTAGCTGCTGGCAGTCGTCGAAGGTTCCCTGCACCTGGACCGGCAGGATGTTGCCGCCGTTGGAAACAAACGCCGCAGGGTCAAGGCCGCAAACCGGCCCCGCCGGGTACACAAGCACGGCGTGGATTCCCTTCCGTCCGCTGAAGGCGTGGGCCATCGAAGCCCCCGTATCGTTGCGGACGGCGGCAAGAACGATGGCCTGGCCCGAACCGCCAAGCAGCTCCTCGATAACGGCGGCAAGAAAGGCGATGCTGAAGTCCTTGAAAATACCGGTAGGCCCGTTGCAAAGGTTCAGCAGCGAGTAGTCGTCGTCAAGCCGGACAAGCTCGGGCTCGAAGTCGAAGGCGCTTTCGGCCACGCGCGACGCGGAAAGGGGGTTCAGCTCGCTTCCAAGAAAGCTGGGGGTGAGCGTGGCCACCAGCTCGGGGAAGCTTGTCTTTTCGTCCATGTAAAGGAAAAACTGTCGCACGTCCACCGCCCTGTCGGGAACGTACAGCCCGCCATCGGACGGCAGACAACCAAGAACCGCGTCCTTGAACGACACGGGCAAAACGCCGGAGGCCGAAGCTTCGTGTGAGTTGGTGGAACGGAACAACATTGCGCGCCTCCTTTGCGGTGCGTTTCTTCAAAAAGCTCCGAGCACTTGGCTAACGGCTTCCTGCACTTGCACGAGTGTTTCAGGTTCAACCGAACCAATCGGAGCAGCGAGCCGCTCAACGGAAACGCTTCTTATCTGAAAACAGTCGACGGCAGATTCTTTTGACAAGCCGTTCTGCTTGGAGGGCATAACATTTACCATCCATGGGTAGTTTTCAAAATGTCCCTTCCAGTCAGTAATTGGGGCGATAACTTTGAGCGGCAGTTTTCCAAAGGCATCAGCGTTAATTATCAGCCCGGGTCTGGTTTTCCTCATCTCGGCTCCGACGGACGGATCCAGCCTTATCAGCCAGATTTCACCTTGTTTCATAAAAGTCTTCGCCATCAAGCGCGCTGAAAGCGGTCAGCTCCTTGTCGTTGCGGTATTCGTCGGCAGCCATCTCGACCGCTTTTTCAAGGGCCAGAGCTTTCTTGGCCTTTTTTTCCCGTATGTAACCGATGAAATCGACAACCTCGCCGTAGTAGCGCGGCGGGAGGGAATCGATTTCCTGTATCAAATTTGCCCGATTGACCACGGTTTTCCTCCTCGTCAAGCAAAGTATAGCGATGCGGGCGGCCCGAAACAAGGGCCCGTCTTGGCGGGGTTTTCAAGTGCGCGTGCTGCGGCTCGACCGCAGCACGACGCTTCGTCTAAAGAGAGGCCTACGCGGTTTTCCATTCGCCGATGTTTCGTTTTTCGTGGTCGAACGAGACGCCTACCTTGAACAGTTTTTTGCCGCCGCCTTCCCACGGCAGAAGGTACTCCTTGGTATCTATCTGCGCCAGAGCTTCATCGGCGGGTTTGTTAAGCTTGAACTCGAAGCAGTAAACAAAGTCGTCCGTTTCCACCAG
>JGI24694J35173_10003092_pt1 | contig 12890 bp, 9 predicted proteins | sample TergutCo191P1_FD_35173 | JGI IMG/M metagenome (IMG submission 35173) | reverse complement strand
TGCTAAACCGCGCACCTACTTTGCATAGGCTTGGTATTCAGGCGTTTGAGCCTGTTTTGGTTGAGGGGCGCGCACTTATGCTGCACCCGCTTGTTTGTGCCGCTTATAATGCCGACTTCGACGGCGACCAGATGGCTGTGCATGTGCCGCTTTCTGTTGAGGCGCAGGCCGAGTGCCGTTTCCTTCTTCTCGCGCCTAATAACTTGCTAAAACCTTCGGATGGTATGCCTATCACCGTGCCCACAAAGGACATGGTTTTGGGAATTTACTACCTCACACTGGAGCGTGAGGGTCGTTTGGGCGAAGGTAAAGTGTTCGCATTTGACGAAGAAGCCGTGCTTGCCTACAGCAATAACGAAGTCCATCTGCACGCAAAGGTAAAAGTGCGTCGCACAGACCCCGACACGGGCGAGACAAAAATCGTAGAAACTACCCCCGGACGCGTTATCTTTAACCAAGCCATTCCGCAGGATTTGGGCTTTGTAGACCGTGCTGCGGATAAATTTTCTTACGAGGTTAACTGCCTCGTAAATAACAAAATGCTTAGCCGTATTGTTAACCGTTGTATCAATAAATATGGTAGCGTGGATACCTCCGTCACGCTGGATAATATCAAGGATTTGGGCTTCCGTTTTGCCACACAAAGCGCGCTTTCCGTGTCTGTTTCCGACATGGAAGTCCCCGGCACAAAGCCGCAAATCTTAGAAGCCGCAGACAACTCCGTCGAGGGCATCCTCAAGATGTTCCATCGCGGGCTTATGACCGACGACGAACGCCGCGATAAGGTACTTCAAGTTTGGGCAGACGCCGCCGACAAAGTTACAGAGGATTTGATGGAAAACCTCAGCCACGAAAACAGTGTATTTATGATGTTGGATTCCGGCGCGAGAGGCTCCAAGATTCAGATGAAACAAATGGCCGGTATGCGCGGGCTGCTTGCGTCGCCTACGGGTAAGACGCTGGAGATTCCTGTTAGGTCCAACTACCGCGAGGGCTTGACCGTTTTGGAATATTTCATCTCCGGGCATAGTGCGCGTAAGGGGCTTTCCGATACCGCGCTTCGTACGGCGGACTCGGGTTATTTGACACGTCGTATGGTTGACGTTTCCCAAGACATTATCATCCGCGAGGAAGACTGCGTTAAAGAAGAAACCGAAAAACCGGGCTTGGTAGTAAAAGCCTTTGTGGACGGCGAAGAAATCATCGAGCCGCTGGTAGACCGTATCCGCGGACGCTGGGCAATCAACGACATCACACACCCCGAGACAGGCGAAGTTTTAGCAACAGGCGACAGCCTTATTTCTCCCGACGCCGCAGAAGCCATCGAGTCCTCGGGCATTGCCGAAGTTCTTGTACGCACGGTACTAACATGCCGCAGCCGTATCGGCCTATGCAGCAAATGCTACGGCGCAAACATGGCAAGCGGCCGCGCAGTGCGCATTGGCGAATCCGTAGGTATCATCGCCGCACAATCCATCGGTGAGCCGGGTACACAGCTTACCATGCGTACCTTCCAGGTGGGCGGCGTTGCAACAAACGACGACATCACAAAGGGTCTGCCCCGCGTAGAAGAAATCTTCGAAGCGCGCAAACCCAAGGGTCTCGCAATCATCGCAGAATTCGGCGGAAAAGTAACCGTTTCCGACTCCAAGAAAAAACGCGAGGTAATCATAACAAACTCGGAGACAGGCGAAGAAAAAGCCTATCTAATCCCCTACGGCTCACGCATAAAAGTATACAACGGACAAGCAATAGTGGCAGGCAGCGAGCTAACCGAAGGTAGCGTTTATCCGCACGACATCTTAAAAATAAAAGGTCTGCGCGGCGTACAGGACTACATGCTGCAAGAAGTACAACGCGTATACGACCTGCACGGCGTAGACATCAACGACAAGCACATCGAAGTAATAGTACGCCAAATGCTTAAACGCATTAAAATAGAAGAAAACGGCGACACCGACCTACTCCCCGGCTCTCTTATAGATTGGCTGGAATTTGAGGAAATCAACAAGGAGACGGAAGCCAAAGGCGGCCAACCCGCCACAGGCACACGCGTACTGCTTGGTATCACAAAGGCGTCGCTTGCTACGGATTCATTCTTATCCGCCGCGTCTTTCCAGGAAACGACACGCGTTCTTACAGAAGCCGCAATTCGTGGTAAGGAAGACCGCCTAATCGGCCTAAAAGAAAACGTAATCATAGGCCAGCTAATCCCCGCAGGCACAGGAATGCCCGTATACCGCAGCATAGAAGTAGAAAACGCCCCGGGCTACTGCGACGAGGATGACGACGACCTTTTCTACCCAACAGTGGCGAGGGTGGAAGAACAACAACAAGCCTAATGTAAGTAAAATAAAAACCGTGAGGTGTATGTCTCACGGTTTTTTTTGTGTATAATAACCTCAAAGGAGGATGTAAAATGAAAAAATGTATCTTTGCATTGGCAGCAGCTTTTATTTTGCTTTTTGCTCCAACGGTTTATGGGGCTGTACCTGCCGCACCTTCGGCTCACGGCATGTTTGTGGATGGATGGGAGGTAGAAATTTCGGCCTATAATATTGACGGGCATAATTTCTTTATGCTTCGTGATATTGCACATGCTTTGCGAAATACATCCGCAGAGTTTGGCATCGACTGGGATGGCGAACGGAGTGCGGTTATTCTTACGACAGGGGTGATTTATGCTTCTGCCGAAGGATTTTCGGTGGTAGCGGAGGATGTTGTTTACGCCGTACAAAGCACCGCAGTCATTTATGTAGACGGAAGCCGCACTTTTTTGCGGGCATACAATATTAACGGGCATAATTATTTTATGCTGCGAGAACTGGGCGACGCCTTGGGCTTCTATGTGGGATGGGACGCAGTGGAAAACGCAGTATTTATCGACACGCCGCCAAATGCACCGGAGCCAATGCCCGAACCGCAACCCGAAACAGAGCCGGAAACAGAATCCGAAACGGAAGCAGAAGCTGAATCCGAAACGGAAGCAGAAGCTGAATCCGAGCCGGAACCCGCTCCCGCCCATGACCCTGTGATTCCCGTAACAAGAAACGGCTTTAACTCGATTACGGCGCATGAGTGGGTTTCATCAATACGAGCGGGGTGGAATCTGGGCAATCAGTTGGACGCACGTACCAATCGCGGACAAACCGTTAGGCAGATGGAAACTGCATGGACAGACGGCACGCCCGTCACTCCGCAGATGATAAACGCCGTATATGCCGCAGGTTTTAACGGAATTCGTATTCCTGTAACGTGGCAAAAGGCGATGGATAATAATTTTACCATTCGGGAAGACTGGATGGCGCGTGTGGTAGAGGTCGTAGACTACGCTGTGGCAAACGATATGTTTATCATGCTTAACACTCACCACGACGATGAGATTTTCCGCCTGCACGACAGATATATGGCAGAATCCCGACAAGCAGTCGTGCGCATATGGGAACAAATAGCGACAGTATTTGCAGACTATAGCGAGCGTTTGGTTTTCCAAGGCTTTAACGAGCCACGTACAAGAGGCAGCGCGGCAGAATGGAGCGGCGGCACAGCAGAGGAGCGCGATAACCTAAACGAGCTTAATCAGCTTTTTGTGGATACAGTACGCGCCACGGGCGGAAACAACGCAGAGAGAGTGCTTGTAGTGCCTACCTATGCGGCGTCTGCTTCTGCGGCGGCACAAAGCGGGCTTGTAGTACCTACAGACACCGTCGCTGACAGAATCATCGTTTCCATGCACCATTACTCGCCGTGGCTGTTTACCCTTCACACAGGCGACAATCACACGGCGGAATGGAATCGCGAAAACAACAGTGACACTTCACCAATAATTAACTATGTAAACAGGGCATACAATAACTTCGTAAGCCAAGGCATTCCTGTAGTATTCAGCGAAGCAGGTGCAATTAACAGAAACAACCTCGCGGCACGTGTCGATTGGACAGAATTCTACTTCAGCAGGTCTCGCGATAGAGGAATCCCCGTATTTTGGTGGGATAATGGCCGCTCCGGTGAGTTTGTGTTGGGAGCGGGCGGCGCAGGCGAAACATTCGGAATCTTCGAACGCGCAACAGGCAACGCCGACCACCCGGAAATCATAGACGCCATAATGCGTGCAACAGAAGACTAACTAACCTTAGCCTTTGCAGGGTAGGCGATTCTTTCGTGGTACATGCCTTTTAGGACGCGGAAGAAGGATTGCTCTATCACCGTGACATCTTTTATGGATAGGTCGCTTTCGGCAAGCTGACCGTCGTTAAGTTTGCCGCGTATTATAAAGCGGATTGTTTTTTCTACTTCATCTACAGATTGTATTTTTGGTATCATAGAACGAACAGCAGCTTCTACAGAGTCCGCCAGCATTACGCAGGCGGATTCTTTTGTTTGTGGGATTGTGTAGGGATAGCGGAAGTCTTTTTCATCGCATTCTACGTCGGATTCACGTGATTTCGAATAGAAATATTGTAGCAGGGTTGTGCCGTGGTGCTCGCGGATGATGTCTCGTACAAACTGCGGCAAACGATGCTCGGTGGCCAATGTAAGGCCGTAAGAAACGTGGGACATTATTATTTGGGTGCTGTTTAGCGGGTCGAGATGGTCGTGAGGATTTTCGCCGTCGAGGTTTTCGACAAAGTAATGTGGAAACTTTAGCTTGCCCACATCGTGATAATATCCGCCTACGCGGGCGGCATGGGCATTCGCGCCTATGTCCAGGGCTGCCGTCTCCGCAAGGTTTGCCACGATTAGCGAGTGATGATATGTGCCGGGGGCTTCTATCGTCAGGCGGCGCAAAAGTAAATTTGTTGGGTTTGTTAAATCGAGAAGTTTAACCGGTGTTACCACACCAAAAAATGTTTCCCACAGCGGCAGGCTTCCCATACATACAAACACGGTAAGGATTCCCGCAACAGCGGCAAAGCCCGCTGTTATAAACATTTCCTGTACCACTTGCGGGTCTTGCAAGGTGTCGCTGCGCTCGGTGATTAGCATAACCGCGATAGCCAACACAAACATCACAGCAGAAATAAGCAGGCCTGTCCAAATAGACTTCCCACGCTCGGTGGTATAACGCGAAAAAAGGCATATCAAAATGCCCGACGCAGAATAAAACATAAGATAAGTCATATCACCATCCACGATAAAAAAGCAGATAAGAATAACCGCAAAAGTAAGCACGGTAGAACATCTGCGGTCTATCAAAATGGCCACAAGCATAGGGAAAATCAAAATCGGCAAAACCGGGAATGACAAATCGCTAAGCGTCCAAACCAGCGATATGGTAAGCAGATAAAGCACCAGCAAAAGAATAGCCTCACGAGAATTAGCCGCAATGCTGCTACGATAAAAATGCAAATACATAAGACAAGCCAAAAACAAAATAGAAACTAAGAAAAACACACCCAAAACCGCATACAAATTATCCATCAAGGATTCCGGCGCAAGCATGTCCAACTCTTTTAAGGTATCATAAATTTCTTGCGTAATTAGTTGGCGTTCGTCTACTATTATGTCGCCTTCTAGTATCATTACTACTTCGTAGTTATTTTTTGCAGTTATAAAGTTTTGGCGGTTGATTTCTTCGTCGGGTATAGCGTTTGGGCGTAGGTTGAAGATGATTATACTCACGGCCAGCTCTTCTGTTAGTCTGTCCATGGTATGATGGCTCAAAAGCGTAAAATGTACGGTGTTTTGCGTCATAATATCTATCGGATATCTTATAGTATGCGTGGTCTGCACCGTCCTTGCAACAGACTCTATTGCCTCCCACATCTCATAAAAATTTTCTGCGGACATAGTTACCATTAACTCTTGCTGGGCTTCCGTTAAATCATTAGAAAAATTATTAAACATCAAGTACGTTTCCGCCAGCCACTCGGGGCGGTACGGCTCCGGCAACGGAACAGGCCGCGGCGGAACCGGATAACCCGCAGCAATAGCCTCATCACGCTCCACATGCCACTCCGCCAAAGAACTCTCATAGGCCTCCTCATGTGCAGCCAACTGCACATTCCACATCTCCACCGCCTCATAATACGCATTACGCTCCATACGATACGCCTCACGTACACTCTCATAATCCACTCGCTGCAACCCCAAATTATTCTCCGCAACATACCACTCCGCAGGGTCTATAGTAGATACCTCATGCAAATTCTCCGCAAAATGTAATGCCGCCTGCCTATTCCTGTTCGTCTCCAAAATATTCTCCGTATCCCGCGGCGCACGCACCCGTATCTCCGATTCCTGCCCCACAGTCATAGCAAGCCCCGCATTAAAATACGAACCCGTAGCAATCGCAACACAGGTTATAAAAAATGCCGCAAGTATAAGCCCTGTATTTAATAAATACTTTTTCATCCGTTGCTCCTATCTCTTAACCTTGCTCTTATAAGCTGCGCGTGCAGATTGTTTGTCGTAGGCGTTTATTATTTTTTGGACGAGGGGGTGGCGTACGACGTCTTTGGAGGTGAGGTGGGATATTGCTATGCCTTCGATGTTGTTTAGGATTTTTGTGGCTTCTATTAGGCCGGAGTTTTTGCCGTCGGGTAGGTCTATTTGGGTTATGTCGCCTGTTATTATGGCTTTTGAGCCGTTGCCAAGGCGGGTTAGGAACATTTTCATTTGTTCGGGGGTGGTGTTTTGGGCTTCGTCCAGGACGATGTAGGAGTTGTCCAAGGTGCGGCCGCGCATGTAGGCTAGGGGGGCGACTTCTATTAGGTGGCGTTCGAAATTGCGTTGGAAGGTTTCTGCGCCCATTATATCATGTAACGCGTCGTATAGGGGGCGGAGGTAGGGGTCTACCTTTTGCTGAAGGTCGCCCGGGAGAAAGCCCAGTTTTTCGCCTGCTTCTATGGCGGGGCGGGTTAGGATAATGCGGTTTACCTGGCCTGCGCGGAAGGCGGTGATTGCCATGGCCATGGCCAGATAGGTTTTGCCTGTGCCGGCTGGGCCTACTGCGAAAACTATTGTGTTTTTTCGGATTTGGTCGATGTATTTTTTTTGGCCGACGGTTTTTGGTTTAACGGGGCGGCCTGAGATGGTGTTGCATATGGTGTCGTCGCTTAGGTGTTCTATTTGGTCGTGTTCTTCTTCTAGGGCGGCTATGGAGTAGTTTACTTGTTGCTCTGTTATAGTTTCGCCTTTTTTTGCTAAAGTTACAAGGTGGCGCAGGACTTTTTCTGCCTTTTGCGGGTTTGCGGCGGGGGTATTGCTCATTATGTGTACGCCATCGTCGCGGGTGATTACCGTTACGGCAAAGGCTTGTTCGATTTTTTTTACATGCTCGTCCAATTTTCCGAAAACATTGTGGATTAGGGTGCTTGGAATTTCTATCATATTACCTCCCGGGTACAGTAATGGGGATTTGCTTGTCTATGCGCTCGTGGGTGGTGATTTGGGCGTTTACGAGAAGTGCTTCCGAGGTTTCTATAAAGCCGATTTGGCGTTCTATGATGTCTATTGCAAAGTCAAACTCGCGGATTATGCGGCCGGTTACAAGGCGTTCTGCCAGTTCCATTGCTTCTTCTGTGGTGCGGGTGCGTGGTGTTGGGGTAAATTCTGTATAGCGTTCTGTCACCAGCACGAAGGGCAGGGGATAGTCGCCGCCTGCGCCTATTTGTCTGTGTGTGGTTATTCTATCATATGATTCAAAAGAATTTCCACCAAAAGGTAAATTTATACGTAATTCTGTGCCGAAAAGAAGATGAATCGAATGGCTGTTGGACGTGCGGCCTGTAAAAACTTTTACATCGTATGTAAACGGAACAGAAAACTCCAGCGTATGATACCGCCGCGCCCAAACCTCCGCATAGGCATGAACGTAGACATTTGGAGTACCCGGGGTATCCGGTTCCAGTTCTAAAATGCCGCTTACGAGCATGTCGCCCTCGCGTACTACGTCGTTTTGTCGCACAAGCGGCGCGCCCGACGCCGTCACCATGTTGGTGATAAGGCCTTCCGAAACGGCCACCACATGAGCAGGCGTTTGTCTGTCGAAAACCTGCTTAGGTGGGATTGCTTCGGAAATAAGGATGCTTGTACGAGTGCCACGCGTGTATACGTCCGCCCAACTGATTTCCGGGAAATTATTTAAAATCGCGGCTTGCAGCTCTCTGTCGCTTAGATTTAATTTTAACGCGCCCGTGCGAAGGCCTTCCGTTTCCAAGAACGCGAGCAGGGTGTCTTGGGACACGTCCACGTTTCCTTCTATCTCGATACGCCAAACAAAGGACGCGAGGGTCATAAGCCCGATGATAAAAAACAAAATCCCGCCCATTAAAACCTTGCGCTTGCGGTGCTTATGTAAGAAAAACGGAACACCGTTTTTTTGCACGATTTTTGTACGACATTTTGTCTTGCGCGCACAGCCGCGCAGCATTTTAAACCCACGAATGCTTACGTTAAGCTCTACGCCCGTATCCGTACGCACAACGTCCCACAGATACACCCCCCGAAACGCCGCCATATTCAAAAAACGCTCCACCGAAAACCCCGTAACGGAGAGGCGCACATAACCCTTTGTAAATTGCCATAGGTTTAAAATCATGCTGAGTTCCTTTCATTTTTCACACATAACTTATCCCCGAAATAACCCCCGACACCAGCACATTTTCCGTGGTTACTTGCCGTAGTGTCAGCTTTTCGCCTTCGATGGTCATGCTGCCTGCGCGGGTGTTTACGCGTATTTTTGTGTCGGTAAACTCTATTAGGTTTTTGTAGTTTTCTATGTTTACTTCTCCGCGGCCTGTTGCCATTAATAGGGGCAAATCCAGGGTTACTTCCCCCGGAAGCGATAAAAAATTTGTGAGTTTTTGTTTGATATTAATTTCCATCACCCCCGGCTGTAAATACTTATGCACAAAAACCGGCATAAATGCCCGAGCAAAGGCTCTCCGGAAAAAATTTCTTCCGAAGGGCCTTCTCGGTTTTTTTTCTTGTGTTAATTATCTCGCACATTTGCTACGCAAATGCACTCGCTTATATGGCATTGTGTGTGAAGCTTGCGATTGCTTCGCAAGGTATTACTGTTACGCTGCCGAGCCAATTCCAGCCGCCCATGCCGCGCATTCCGCGACCGCCGCCGCAGGTGCAGGTTCCGCCACATGCTCCGCCTCTTCTGCCGCAGGTGCAGCCTACTTCTCCGCCAAATTCGGGGAAGCCGCCGCAGCAAGAGCTACCGAGTGGGCAAGCGGGAGGTGCGCCGATATCCGTGATTAATTTTACGCAACCATCACAGATGCCCGCGAGTACGCCTGTAAAACCGTTACCGGACAAACCGCCGGACTTTGTAAAGATTGTAACTGTTTGGCCGATATAACGTGCCATGCTTTCCATGAGACATCCACCCATAGTGAGTCCTCCTTGTGTTTAAAAAATTTGTAGCTTTGTAGTTGACGCAGAGGGGCTTTATTTGCAAAGCCTCTCCCCTGCGCCTAATCTATCGCTAAGGAACAAGCTTGTTCCTAATACATACTATGTAAATGCGGAAAATGTGTTACAAGCTTTTGAATATGTGTTATACTCCAAAAAACTGCTATAAAAAGGATGACTAAAATGTTATCAAGCATAGACCCCAACCAACGCATGGAAAAAGACGAGTATAAAGAAACAATACGCCCGCTGGAAAAAACCCTCACCGACCTACAGCAAAAAGTAAGAGAAGCATGTCTGCCTGTCGTAATTGTATTCGAAGGGTGGGGGGCTTCGGGTAAGGGGACGCATATTTCGCGTCTGGTAAACCCGCTCGACCCGCGCTATTTTGATGTGCGCACCACAGGCAATATCACCGACGAAAAAATAATGCGCCCGTTTTTGTGGAGTTATTGGACATACCTTCCGCCTAAGGGGCAAATTGTCATAATGGATAAAAGCTGGCACAGATTAATCTTGCCGGAGTTACGCGAGCCTTGGCAGCTTTCCAATATGGAGGTGCATGGCTTTTATTTTGATGTAAATGCGTTTGAGCGTCAGCTTGCGGACGACGGATACTTGATAATCAAGCTTTTTATGCATATAAGCAAGGACGAGCAGCACCGCCGCTTTAAGGCATTGGCCAAAGACCCCGCGACATCGTGGCGCGTAAAAGACCATAACTGGGAACAAAACAAAAACTACGACAATCACCTTAGGCAGTACGAAAAAATGCTGAAGATGACAAATACGGAAGAAAACCCATGGCATGTGATAGAAGCAAATGACAGAAAATACGGCACATGCAAAATGCTGCGCATAATAATAGAAGCACTGAAAAAACGCCTCTCGGAAGCTGAAAACCCGCAGCCCCCGTCCGAATCAAAGGAAAAGCAGGAAAAAGTCCCGCGTATGCTGCAAAGCGTTTCTCCCGACGAGGATATTCCTACGGCGGAGTACCGCGACGCGCTGGAGCATTACCAGCAACGAATGCGTACCCTTTCTAATAAAATGTATGCAAAACGGCGGTCGGCGGTGATTGTGTACGAGGGCTGGGACGCCGCGGGCAAGGGCGGCAACATAAAGCGGCTTACGTCGGAGATGGACCCGCGTTGTTATGCGGTAGTTCCTATAGGGCCGCCGCGGCCATATGAGCTTACTCGACAGCACCTTTGGAGGTTTATGGTAAAAATGCCTAAGGATGGCCATTTGACAATCTTCGACCGCTCGTGGTACGGGCGGGTGCTTGTGGAGCGGGTGGAGGAGCTTACGCCACCGCATATATGGAAGCGCGCCTATCGCGAAATCAACGAGATGGAGCAGCACCTCGTAGGCCACGGCATGGTTATGCTAAAATTTTGGATGCATATAGACAAGGACGAGCAGCTTCGCCGCTTCGAAGACCGCCAAAGCGACCCTTCAAAGGCGCATAAAATAACAGAAGAAGACTGGCGCAACCGCGAAAAATGGGATCTATACGAAGAAGCCGTTGACGAAATGCTAATGCGCACCCACACGCCGCATTCTCCGTGGATAATCGTGGAGTCCAACTGCAAAAAGCACGCACGTGTAAAGGTGTTGCAAACCGTAACCGACGCACTGGAGGACGCACTGCGATGAAAAATGATAATCCGCATGAAAACCACCGAGCCAGAATGCGCGAAAAATTTCGCAAAAAAGGCTTTGATTGTTTTGCAGACCACGAGGTATTGGAATTTCTCCTGTACTACGCATATCCTCGTTGTAATACTAACGAGATAGCGCACCGAATGTTATATGAATTCGGTACGTTACATAATTTATGTGAATCCGATGTATCGACATTAATGGCAAGACTAAACTGCACAGAAAAAGTAGCTATGCTTTTAAATCTTGTGCCACCATTAGCAAACCGATATTTCCGCAACAAATGGGGCGATAGCGTTATCTTGGATGACGCTAAGATTTCGGGCAAGTATGCCATCGACCTTTTTGTAGGCGATACCGTGGAAAAATTTTATGCACTTTGCTTGGATAAAAACTACAAGCTGGTAAATTCTGCACTAATTTCGGAAGGAACCCTGGACGAATCCGCCGTTTATCCCCGCGAAATCGTACGAGCCGTTATTCAAAACCATGCTGTTTCCGTTATCCTAGCGCATAACCACCCCGGCGGCACAACTCGGCCTTCTCGTAACGACCTCGAAGTAACACGCCACATCTCCGAAGCCGCAGAACTCATCGGTATCAACGTACTTGACCATATAATAGTAGCAGGCGATACATATTACTCGTTCGCCGCGAGAAGACAACATGTAAAGGGGTACTGATAATGAATAAAAGAAGAATCGCAAGGACAGCCGTACGCCGCACCGTTAGGCCACCCATGCGCAGAAGGCGCAGACGCAGGCCGGGGTTTTCGTTTTTTTTAGTGACATTGCTTATTTTAGCCATCGCGCTTTTGTATATTTTTGCGGGGGAGCTGCTTTTTCCTTCCCGTGACGACAATGCCGTTATGCCCGTGGAGGGCGAAATTATCGTCACGTTTATAGACGTGGGGCAGGGCGACAGTATTTTAGTACGCGACGGCAACCACGCCGTTTTGATAGACGCGGGAGAACACCGCGCACGGCAGGCCGTGATTGATTACTTAAACGAGGCGGGGATTACATTTATTGATTATGTAGTGGCTACTCATCCGCACAGCGACCATATCGGCGGGCTTGTCACGGTTTTGCGCGACTTCGATGTAGGATATGTACTTATGCCCGACGCCACCAATGATACGGAAACTTTTTTAAATTTCCTCGACGCGATAGAAAATAACGACATATCCACACGCTTCCCATCCCCCGGCGACAGAGTGCAGGCGGGTATCATCGACATGGTGGTAAAAGGCCCCGAGCCGGGCCATCATGCCAATTTAAACAATGCGTCCATTGTGCTGCGTATGCAACATGGGCAAACGTCCTTCCTGTTTACGGGCGACGCAGAAGTAGCCGCAGAAAACTGGCTCGTAGAAACATGGGGTACGTCATTGCAATCCAATGTACTAAAAGTAGGCCACCACGGAAGCCGCACCTCCACCACAGAAAGTTTCTTGCGTACAGTAAACCCCGCCGCCGCCGTGATACAATCCGGTGAAGGCAATCGCCACGGCCACCCCCATCAAGAAGTCGTAGACCGCTTGGAAGCCCACGGCGTAACAATCTACCGTAACGACCAACTAGGCACAATAAGGATGATAACAAATGGCCAATCAATCTTTACTCCATGAAATAACGCGAGAAGCCCCAAAATGGGTAATTGACCGCATAGAAGACGAAACATGGGCAGTGCTGGAAAACAGCGACACCCATGAAATAATAAGCCTACCCATAGGCAACCTGCCAAAAGACGCAAAACCCGGCACAACGCTAATAAGGCAAGACGGAAAATGGTATATAAACGAAGCCGATGCCACCGCCCGAGCCGCAAAGATAGCCGAAAAATTCGCTAGGATTAAA
>JGI24694J35173_10003086_pt1 | contig 12905 bp, 12 predicted proteins | sample TergutCo191P1_FD_35173 | JGI IMG/M metagenome (IMG submission 35173) | reverse complement strand
AATAACCTTGTCAATGGTGGCTGTTTCCCCAATATGTTTCACTATGTCCTCCATAGGTTTGTATGCCATGGGGCATTCGTCCAGAGTATCGCGGTTGACCGAAGAGGTGAATACCCCCTCCATCTCTTTTTTGAATGCAGACAGGGTGAAAGAATTATTCGCTTCGGTGCGGCTCATTAACCGCCCCGCCCCATGGGGAGCAGAATAGTTCCAGTCGGCGTTGCCCAACCCGGTACAAATCAAACTGCCGTCACGCATATTTATCGGCACAAGAATCACTTCCCCTGCACGTGCAGACACCGCACCCTTACGCAAAATCATTGCCTCGGTGTCGATATAGTTGTGTATGGTGGTAAAACTTCCCTCGTTTTTCAGTTTCATGCCGTCAAGAATGACCTCGACCATGATTTTGCGGTTAAGTTCGGCAAACGCTTGCATGATTTTCATGTCATGAAGATAGTCCTCCATGGCTTCCCCGGTCAGGTACGCCAAATCATACGCCACCTCTTTTTGCCCTTTTCCGCCGACGGCATTGTAGGCAATATCTTGATAATATTTCGCCACTTGATTGCCAACATTACGGCTTCCGCTGTGAATGACAAGATAAAGCTCCCCCTCGTCGTCCTTGCCCACCTCGATAAAGTGGTTGCCGCCGCCAAGCGTGCCAAGACTGCGGTCGATTCGGTGGGCGTTTTTCAACTTGCCGAAACAGCGAAGCTGAGAAACATCAGGTCTGCCGTGACTGCGATGCGGTTTGTCACGAACAGCCGGACCGCAGGGGATATTCTGATGAATGAAGTTGTCCAGTTCGGGTAGGTTCAGCCGTTTGTCAGTCAGCTTCACCGTTTCCATGCCACACCCTATGTCCACTCCTACCATGCTTGGTACAACACATTCTCCGATGGTCATGGTAGTGCCAATGGTGCAACCTTTGCCAGCATGAACGTCAGGCATAATACGAACCTTGCTCCCCTTCATAAATGGCTGGTCGCACATAGTGCGAATTTGCCCCTCGGCAGACGGCTCAAGGCTGTCTGTGAAAATCTTTGCTGTGGTGTATGCACCGCTAACTGTTAGCATTTTTGTTCCTCCGTGATAATAGTAAATCCCCCAAAACGGAGGATTTAGTTTGAAGAAAAGGGTCAAGACCGCGGGCTATGCGCCCACACCGCACAAGTTTTTTGTAAAAAACTTGACTAAAAACTTTTTTATACCAAAGTTTTTGAGGTTCTTAGGAACTTTTTACAAAAAGTTTCTAAGTGGGGTTTGGGGCAACGCCCCAAGATGTTTCGTTATACGCCCTAATAATACCGCTGTCTTTTGTTTCTCATAACATTAAAATTGCTTCGCGGGTTTTCAATTTCGCGCCAGCCAAAATCACCGCGGTCCATAGCCATAACAAGTGCCTCGGCTGTACCAATGTTAGTGGCAACAGGGATATTATTCACATCACACATACGAAGCATTTCGTTCTCCAAAGCTCTTCTTGAATAATCAAGCAAATGAGGGTCACGGAAGAACAACAAAAGGTCAATTTCGTTGTAAGTAATGCGGGAAGTTAGTTGCTCGATGCCTCCAATATCCCCTGAATTAACCGCTTCCACATCAAGCCCGGTATTATCTTTAATATATTTTGCCGTTGTCCATGTCCCGAACAAGCGGTGTTTGTTCAAAACGTTCACATAGCCAATACAGAACTCGACAGCCAGTCCTTTTTTATTATCATCAGCAATAATTGCAATTTCCATTTTTGTTTCCTCACATTGTCTTTTTAATTTTCTTACGTTGTCGAAATCCTTGGAACAAGGGAACGTGAATCCCTTCAATTCGCTTTGCTATGTTGCTCATAGCACATTTTATATCCCCATCAACTTCGTTATACAGCTTGCCCTTTTCCTGTGCCAATTGCAGTCCGTAACTATGAGGAACCACTCCAATTAGGCGAATGCTGGTTTGCTCAATAATATCAATTACTCCGCTTCGTTTGCCGGACGCAAGAGCAGCAATGTTGTTGGTATCAAAGCCGTTTATCACAAGCAGCGGTTCAGCTTTGCTATCACCCAAAGCGGCGGCTGTTGCCTCGGCGGCACGGATAGAGGTGGGGCTGTGGTTTGCCACAATAAGAGCAATGTCAGCCACACTTGCCGCCATATGAAAGGATTCGGTGTTCGTTCCTGCGGTGTCGAGTATTATATAGTCAGTGGCAAGCAGGTCGGTGGCGGCGGCGATAAATTTGCGGAAATCTTCTGTGTCAATTTCAACATCGCCGGAGGGCGCGCCGCACAGCCAAAAATTCTTGCCGCGGCTGTCGTGAACAATAGCTTTGCTAAGTCCAACGCTTCCCGCTATAACATCTGCCATGTTAAACATCATATCATCCTGATGCCCCATAATCAGGTCAAGACAGCGCATTTTGAAATCACAGTCGCATATCAGCACTCGTTTGTTCATCTTTGCAAGAGCAAGGGCGAGATTAGCGGCAACTGTGGATTTTCCCACGCCACCTTTCCACGAACAAACCATTATTACTTTGCTTTTTGTCATATGCTGTTCCCTTACAAATAATCGGCGGAGGAATCGTTATTCAACACACTCATAATATCACATATTATTTATTTTGTCAAATATTTTTTGTAAAATTTCTGCAAAGACAAAATTTCTGCAAAGGAAAACCACAAGCTCCGTTTATTCGTGGATGCTGTTGGGGTTTTGAATAATTTCAATATCGAACAAGGTCAAAACACCCACACCCCAACACCAAAAATATTTTTTCACACTTCTTTCGTACTTTCATAAGATAATAAGGAAAGCTCATGAAGGGAGGCACTTACTATGTTAGATTGTCTTTGCAACTTGTTCGACGACTGCACACTTTGGATAATCCTTATCGCTATCGTTATCCTTTTGCTGTGCTGCAATAAGGACGAACAATGCGGCGGATGCCACGGCCGTTAAGTACATGAAAAAAAGGTTTCCTTAGGGAAACCTTTTTGCGTTTTGGAACATATTAAATGTTTAGTTACCAACCATTTTGGCGATTTCAGAAGCGAAATCTTCCTCTTTTTTCTCAATGCCCTCGCCTTTTTCGTAAAGCACGAAGCTGGCAACAGCAATATCACAGCCAAGCTCTTTGGCGGTGGCGGCAACATACGCCCCCACAGTCAAGTCACCATCCTTGATATAGCTTTGTTCAAGCAGGCAGTTTTGGGTGAAATATTTTTCGATACGCCCAGACACCATTTTTTCGATGACTTGTGGTGGCTTGCTTGCGTTTGCCGGGTCATTGGCGATTTGGGCAAGTAAAACCTTTTTCTCTTCTTCAATTACCGCCGCAGGCACATCCTCTTTGCTTACATAAGCCGCAGGTGTACCGGAGGCAATTTGCATGGCGATATTACGCCCGAATTGCTTGAACTCGTCCTTGTCGGTGCAGGCACAGTCGCACTTAAACGCAACAACCGAGCCGGCAACGCCGCCACCATGAAGGTAACTCGCACAAGCGCCATCAAGGACTTGGAAACGGCGAATGGACAGCTTTTCGCCGATAACGGCGATTTGCTCGATAAGATTTGACTCTACAGTAGTAGCCGAGCCATCATATGGCTTTGCCAAAAGTTCTTCCACGCTCGCAGGTTTGGTTGACAGCACAGTGCGAAGCAGACCTTTCACGAATCCCTTAAACGACTCGTTTTTCGCAACAAAGTCGGTTTCGCAGTTTACTTCAATAATAGCGGTTTGTCCACCTTCAGTAAGAATGTCAACAAGCCCTTCGGCGGCAATCCGCCCCTCTTTTTTTGCGGCGGTGGCAAGCCCTTTTTCCCGTAACAGGCGTTGTGCGGCTTCAATGTCGCCGCCGGCTTCCACAAGTGCGTTTTTACAGTCCATCATTCCCAGCCCTGTTTTAGCGCGTAGGGCGGCAACGTCTTTTGCTGAAATTTGTGACATATATATGTTCTCCTTGGTTATTATTTTTACTCGGCAGTTTCGGGAGCGGTTTCAACAGCAACTTCTCCGTCAACATCTGGCTTTTCAGGGGCTTCTTCTGTGGTTTCTCCGGTATCAGCACCCTCTGCCTCAAGCATTTCGCCTTGGCGTGACTCGATAACAGCGTCTGCAAGAACAGACGAGAACAGGCGAATAGCACGGATAGCGTCGTCGTTCCCTGGGATAATCACATCAGCGTCGTCCGGGTCGCAGTTGGTGTCCACAATAGCGATTACGGGAATGCCCAACTTGCGAGCCTCGAGAACAGCGTTCCGCTCTTTGTTTGTGTCAACAACGAAAATCGCCGCAGGCAGACGGGTCATAGTTTTGATACCGCCATAGCTTTTTTCAAGGTTGTGGATTTCTTTTAGCAGTGCGGCAACTTCTTTTTTCGGCAGAATATCAAAAGTGCCGTCGTCCCGCATTTTTTCAAGGTTATTTAAGCGGGCAATGCTACGCTTGATTGTTTGGAAGTTGGTCAGCATTCCGCCGGGCCAGCGAACATTCACATAATACTGCCCTGCGCGTGTGCTTTCCTCGCGGATAGCGTCGGCGGCCTGCTTTTTCGTTCCAACAAAAAGGATGCTGCCGCCATCACCCGCAACTTCACGCACGAATTTGTACGCTTCGTCGAACTTTCTGATGGTTTTTTGTAGGTCGATAATGTGAATCCCGCTACGCTCTTGGAAGATATACTCCGCCATTTTTGGGTTCCAGCGACGGGTGTGGTGTCCAAAGTGAACACCTGCTTCAAGCAACTGCTTGACTGAGATAATTGACATTTTTCATGTCCTCCTATGATTTAATCCACCACAAAGCGGCGTGGAAAACCACGAACCATAGAGCTTTGTGTGTGTATTTGCAAGGGTTAGTATATCATAAAGTGAGAAATTATGCAAGAGGGGCAGGGCTTGTTCACAAAAAATTTACGATTTGCAGGAGGGGGGATTTTTCAGACTTAGAAAAACTTGTGCGGTGTGGGTGCATAACCCACGACCTTGACCTCTTGACCTTTTTGTTCAGGTCAGGTCAAAATCTCCCCTCCGATAAAAAGTCCGATAAAAAGTTGACAAAACAAATATTTTGTAGTATAATTAAGTTTATGTCATAGTGCAATATATTTTTGTCAACAGAAAATTGCTTATGAAACAAAAATAAAAAACAGGACGAAAAACAATGTTAAAAAAACTTTTTGCAATAATTTTAATAGGAACAATCGCCGTGCTGATAACCACCGGCTGCTCTGAACAAAACACGGATAACAATTCCGAGACCACAAATAACAACAATGATGGCGGAAACATTGAAAACAACGATAATACGCCAAATAACTATTTCGAGTTGATTTTCCGCGGAGTGAACATTGCGCCGGGTCAAAGTTTCGACCCTGACCAAGTTGAAGGCGAACCCACAATAGCAAGAATCCCAAGTAGTGCGTTTCCGGACGACCCTGTATATATTTATAACTATGATGATTTGTTGGAAATCAATGTTGTAAGATTAAACGGAGTAGATACCATTTATTTCGTGCATATTTTGTGTGAATCTATTTCAACAAGCCGTGGAATTAGCATAAATGACCCTGTATCATCTGTTTTTGCCGCATATGGCGATGATTATATAGATGGTGGCATTAGAATGTCGTATGTTATGGGTGATGTTGAATTGTCTTTTTTAATTATAAATGAGATAGTTGCAAGTGTTGAATATTGGATAGCGGGATTAGCAGAATAGCGAGAGCTTTTTATCTTGTGATTCCTATCTCGGCGAAAGGCGGTGTTCAGCCGCTCGGAGCGTATTTGGTCGAATGTGACTGTGTCACGGAGTGTTTATGAGAAAATTTTCACGTATGACAGGTGCATTGTTTTGCGCGTTGCTAATATTGTTGTTGTTTTTTGTTTTCACATGGTTTAACGCCGAAGTTATTCAGTTTTCGCTGCTTCCTGTGGTGTTTCATGGTCACACCAGGATACAACCGCCCTCGGCAATTGCAGAAATCCAAGAAGAGTTAGAGATAATACAACCACCCCCTGACCGGTGGCCTTTGAACGAGAATTTAGACTTTGAGCTGCCTATAAACGGGGCATCCGGTTTTTCGCTTTTGCAAACTCATTTGCGGCAGTTGCCGGAAACAGGAGCTGTTTCTGTTGCGGAAATACAACCGGGAGAGGGCTTTCGTATAATTTCAGGGCAGGGTAGTTGGTGGTATGTTGATTTGAATGGACAAACTGGGTGGATTGACAATACTATAGCCATGATAAATTTACCAGATATTATTCCATCAATTATTTACAACAACATCAACCATTCCGGTGCGCTGTTTCGCTCGTCTGGGTATGCCTTGCCGCAAATAACATACAATTCGTTATACAACGCACGCCATTTTAATGCTCGTTTTGCATACGAACAGTATGTTATGCCGGTCTTGTATCGCACAGCACGCAAGGTTTACACAGCACAACAAAGTGCGTTGCAGTACGGATATAGCATAATTATGTACGACACATTCCGACCTCGTGATGTACAAGTTAGTGTACGACGCGCCATGGAAGAGCTGATGGGAGATAATCCTACAGTGCACCGAGGAGTAACCAGCAACGGCTGGTCTTTGGGGTGGTTTATTTCCACCGGGATTAGCGGGCATCAGCTTGGCATTTCTATAGACGTTGGATTGGCGCGTATCGAAGAATATCAGATACGTCAAGTCGGAGATTACTGGTACAAGCGTATAGTAAGCTATTATTCACTTGAAATGCCGACACAAGTTCATGAATTAAGTGCGCTGGCAATTGTGTTGCAACGTCCTACCCAATGGAACAGTAACACCCGATGGGCTAATTTAAGTTTTGCACATTCCATGACGCCAGCGGCTATCACTTTACATAATATTTTAGTCGAGGCTGGCTTTGGTGCGTTATCATCTGAGTGGTGGCACTTCGACGATTTAGACGGACGAAACTCCATTAGCAATCGTGGGATAAATGGCGATTTTCACTTGCGGAATTTTGTTAGTGCCATACCCTAAATAAATTTATTCTGAAAAAAGGACGTAGATATGTATCTAAAAAAAATGAAGTTAATAACTTTGCAGGTTTGTTTTCTGCTTTTTGCGGTTTCTCTAATAGCTTTTTCGGCGTGCAATTCTATCGAAGAAACAGAGTATCCGTATAATGACGAAAACGGCTATAACGACAACGAAGACAAAGAACCAGAACCTGCGATAGAAGTTCACGCATTTTCCTTCCAAAGCGTGACTATAGAGCTTGGCGAGGCGTTATATGTGACATTGCAAGACTTTGTTATTGAGAAAATTACTGAGGAACACATTGAATTGCCGTTTTTTGTTACTGACATAGAAGCGGTGGCATTAACCCAAGTCGGCGAAACTGAAATTGTGATTTCTTATCGCGAGGAAGAACACATAGTACTTCTATCTGTTCAAGACACCACATCACCTATTGTCCAGTTCCAAAATGTTACTGTTCACAAACATGACCAGGTTATTCCAAGTAGCTTTATTGTTAGTATATCAGACCATTCTCCGACATATGTGACCATGGAGTTAGTGGGCGAAGGTAATATGAGCGAGATTGGAGTTCATACTGTTGATGTTACAGTTACCGACGCATATGGTAACGCAACCAGCAAAGAATTAACATTGACCATTGAACAATGGATTGTTTCTGAATGGACGATTGAATTAGGGAACACGCTGTCTGCGGCGGATTTGGTGCACAATGCCGCAAATTATAATCGTATACCCCAAGCATATATAAACGCATTGCCCCTTAATCAAGTGGGCGCACACACGCTTTCCTTTGCATATAACGGCGTCGATTATCAAATACCTATTACTGTGCAAGATACTACACCCCCAACCCTTACACTGCGTAACATGACGATCTTCTATTGGCAATCCATAGGAATGAATGACATAGTCACCACGGCAACCGACCGCTCGGGAGTTGCGAGTTTAACAATGAACCCGGCGACAATTGACACCAACAGAAGAGGAACGCAAACCGTTACAGTCACGGCTGTAGATGGATTTGGCAACACTATTTCACGTTCGGCAACTGTAACGATTAACGATGACCGTCGCCCGCCGGTTATAACCGGTGCGACAAATATTACAATTGATAACGGTGCAGGTGTTAATTGGCTTGGTGGAGTTAGTGCCACAGATGCACGAACCGGCGCACCTGTGACAGTTACTGTTGATTACAGCGCAGTTGTGCTTAATCGTGCAGGTGCAACCTATGCCACATATTCCGCTACAGACAGCCGCGGAAACACATCAACGGTTCGTCGCCGAATTACAGTACGCCGCGGTCAGCCGGATATTGACCATGACTTTGCAGTGTTTTTCAACAATCACTTGGCGGGACGTGATGTGCTTGGTGTTGTGTCACAAGTACGGCGACTGGTAAGACACACTTCAGCATGGGGACGCCCTGATGCTATTGACCATGCCATGAGAAACATGAGCGGAAATTGTTATGTCAAGGCGCGTGTTATTCAGCGGGCACTAACTCAGATGGGTATTAGAAATTACTTGATTCATACAATTGCCCACTGCCACTATTGGAATCTTGTATATATGGGCGGTGTGTGGCGCCACTTTGATGCCACCCCTTCCAGGCATTCAGGTTGTTTTTGCATAGGACCATTAACTGATGCTCAAAAATTATCTTGTAGAGCACAAAACGACCGCCGATGGGATGTTAGCAGATGGCCTGCGGCTGAATAGGGGGTATTGAATAAGACGGATTCAGGTCAATCATGTTTCAACCTCGTTTTTCTTGTTTCGTCAAAAATCATTGCTACGCAACGAAAACCCCTTTGACAAAACAAGAAAAATACGCTCCAGGCGGAAAAACGCCGCCTATCCGCCGAGATATTCAACACACTCGAATAATAAATTTAGGAGAGCCATGTGCTTAAAAACATACTCATATTAGCCATTAGCCTACTTGTATATGCTGTCTTAGGCATCCAAAACTTTTTGCTGATTTCCATTAGCATTGGCACGACATTTATTGCCGCTCGGTGTTTTGGGTCAAAGTATAGGCGAATAATATTTATTGTTGTTATAGCGTTAAATGCAGGGATTTTAACCGGATTACGCTTTCTTCCTTTTTTTGCAGACGGTTTTAGCTCACGAGTGGCATTTTGGGTGTCTTTGGGTATATCATACTACACATTACAGGTCTTATCATATCTTATAGACGTCTATAAAGGGAAATATCCCGCAGAACGCAATCCATTTTACTATATTTTCTATGTTATTTTCATCCCACATTTATTTATGGGACCGATTTCAAAGTTTGATGAGTTCAAAGCAGAAATAGATGCAAAGCGACCCTTGTCTTGGAACAATTTTTATGCTGGTGCGCTCCGCATTTCGTGGGGGTTGCTGAAAATGTTTGTTGTTGCTCGCCGAGCTTCAATTATCATTGCAACATTAAGCGAAAAACCTGATGTGTATACGGGCGGCTACGCGTTGCTTGCCATGTTTATGTACTCGGTGTTGCTGTATGCAGATTTTAGCGGTGGCATAGATGTGGTGCTGGGTATATCAAATTTTTTTGGAATAAACCTTATCGAAAATTTCGATGCACCATATTTATCACAAAACATCAAAGAATTTTGGCGTCGTTGGCATATTTCATTAGGTCGCTGGCTGAAAGATTATATCTATATTCCTTTGGGCGGCAGCAAACACGGCAAAATACGCCAATTTATAAGTTTAACAGTTGCGTTTTTTGTTTCTGGAATTTGGCACGGGGTTAGCTATATAGTATGGGGCTTTTTCCACGGAGCGTTTGTTTTTCTTGGGGATAAGTATAATACAAGGTTCAAATGGCTAAATCGCTTGATTACCTTTGTTATAGTGTCCTTCCTTTGGTCCTTTTTTATTTGGCAAGACAACACTATGTTGGCGATTCGCATGACCTCTACTGTTTTTACTAACTTTAATTTTGTGGATGTTGGGCAAAACATTCTGAACTTGGGGCTAACATTAACTGACTGGATTGTGCTGGGGATATTTGCCGGATGGGTGTTTGTTTTCGACTCGCGAAAAACAATATTTATTAACAAAATCAAGTCAATGAAAGCCGAAACTAAAACCGCTCTTCTTTGTGCTGTTATTTTGCTAAATATTGTTTTTGGCATATATGGATTTGGTTTTGATGCAAGCGATTTCATTTATGGAGATTTTTAGTTTGACAACAACAAAGGAGCGTAGCATGAAAAAAGTCATTAGTGTTTTGTCGGTTATACTGGTTTTTGTGTTGTTATTTGCGTTTTTGAATTTATTGCTATCGCCAAAATATGCTGTGGAATTTATCGAAGGTTCAATGATTGCAGAATGGTATTTTTCTTCTCGTGACCACGATGTGATTTTTATCGGTGACTGCGATGTTTACTCAAGTTTTATACCATCGCTTATGTACGAGCAAGAGGGATTTACCTCGTTTATTCGTGGCACACCGCACCAATTTGTCTGGCAATCCTATTATATTCTTAGGGAAACACTTCGACACGAAACTCCGTCGGTAGTAGTGTTTAGTGTTCACGCTTTGCGATATGACCGCCGCCATGGTGATGTGCGTGATATGCACTCCCGCACACCTATGCGAAATGTGGAGGCGTATAACCGCCTAACCATTGATAATATGCGTTGGTCCCGTGACAGAATTGATATAATACGCGCTTCTATGACCGAAGGAGAATCATTTTTGTCCTATGTTTTTCCGATTTTGCGATACAATTCACGATTTGACAGCTTAACAAGGGAAGATTTCCGTTATCTTTTTTCTCGTCGGTCGCACACAGATAACGGATTTTTGCCTAACGAAAACATTCAACCATTAGGTGCTTTGCCCGCAAGGCGCATTCATGCTAATTACGATTTTTATGCTGAAAATATGTATTATTTGCAACGCATGGCTGACCTTTGTTATGAACGAGGAATCGATTTTGTGCTTATCATGCCACCACGAATGTTCCCTCATTGGTACGATGAATTTGAAGCACAAATTCGCGAGTTTGCGGCACAGCCCGGGGTTTCGTACTATAATTTTCTTGATAGTCTTGATACTATCGGGCTTGATTTTTCTGTTGATACGCACAACGGCGGTTTGAACTTGAATGTTACCGGTGCAGAAAAACTTTCCCGTTATTTCGCGTCAATATTGATGGAAAACTATCTTTCAAATTAAGGTCAACAGCCTCCTAACGGAAAAGCAGGCGTAAGTAGACGAGCGTGGCTTTATGCGACAGAAACAGTTCCATCTCAAATGAGCAACTATCGGGTGTTTCCTGAGTAGGGGTGTTGGTAACAAAATTCCCGCCGTACAAAGCCTGTGGACACCTCCACCAAAAATAGGACGGAAGCATTTGCTTCCGCCCTAAATTATATAAGCACCTCGCCTTGACTGTCTTTATAACACTTCCTTTGCTTTACACATCAAAAGCCAAACTCAAGGTGCGGGCTTGCGGTTTCGCTTGCCTTCTATCAAGATATGAAACACCGCCCAATCTGACACAGAAAAGAGAAAGAAAAATGATAATTTCCCCTTCCCTGCTCGCCGCCGATTTCACCAACCTTGGTGCAGAGGTCACGCGAGCCGAAAGTGCCGGCTGTCAGTGGCTTCACATGGACATTATGGACGGACATTTCGTGCCAAATATCACCTTTGGCGTGGATGTGATTCGTGCGGTTCGCCGTGCCTGCACCCTTACCATTGACACCCACCTGATGATTACCGAGCCTGTTCGCTACATATCCGATTTTGTCAACGCAGGAAGTGATATTATCACTGTGCATCTCGAGGCGTGTGAGGATGTTTCCGCTACCCTAAAGGCTATTCGTACCGCGGGGGCAAAGGCTGGACTGTCCATCAAGCCAGCCACCCCGGTCGCCACACTTGCGCCATATCTGCCGCTGGTGGACATGGTTCTCATCATGTCAGTAGAGCCGGGGTTTACAGGTCAGTCTTTCATGCCTGTTGCTGTAGAAAAAATTGCTGAAACCAAGGCTCTTGTCGCCCACTGCGGATATGATATTCCCGTACAAGTGGACGGCGGAATCACCCCGCACAACGTGGCAAGCGTTGTGTCTGCTGGGGCAAGTATTGTTGTGGCAGGAGCGGCACTTTTCCGTGCCGATGACATGGTAGCGGCTGTGAGGGAGATGCGGGAACGGTGTGGGCAATAAAAAGATTGAGCAATCAAGTTGTTCAATCTTTTTTTTATAAAACTCATGAACATTTTCGCAGAAGTCGACACTATATTGTTGAAGCGCTTCAAAAAAATTCAAAATCAAGGAGGAGAAAGTGTGAACCATAATATTGAGCAAATAGTCGCGGAATACGCAGACAAAATTTTCGGATTCTGTGTAAGCAGGCTAAACAACATTGATGACGCACGGGATTTGTCACAAGAGATACTGCTTGAGATAGTAAAATCTCTGCCAAAAAGCAATGCCCAAAACATTAGCGCATGGATATGGAAAATCGCCCGTAATCGCTATGCCAGACGCTTTAACAACAAAGTAGTCAGCATATCTCTTGATGACGCAGGCATCATGGACACCCTTGCACTTGCGGACGACACGGAATTTTTCAAGGAAATCGACGAAGATAACAGCGACGAATTAAATGCTGCATTTTCAGCGATACACAGTCTTGCACAGCTGCACCGGGACATACTTGTAGATTATTATGTGAACGAGCTTTCCTACTCCGAAATTGCGAACAAACACAAACTTTCTGTAAATACCGTGAAAACGAGATTGTTTTACGGAAAACAAAAATTAAACCTGCTAAGAAAAGTCAAGCCCTAAAACGAAAAAAGTTAAAAAATTTTCGTTCCCAAAAACAAGCCAATCCCCACGCCAAACAAGGCGGAAAGAA
>JGI24694J35173_10003082_pt1 | contig 12916 bp, 10 predicted proteins | sample TergutCo191P1_FD_35173 | JGI IMG/M metagenome (IMG submission 35173) | reverse complement strand
TGAGTGATTTCTTATGCATTTAATTAGTTGGCTGATTTCGTGGGGTGTAAATGACTTTCGCCATGAGTAGCCTTTTGAGCGTTGGATGGTGGCCATTTTGGGCTTGTCCGCGAGTGCGGCTATGATTGCATCGTAATCGAAGTCGCCGTCTTCGGTAAGCTCGGTTTGGCGGTAGGAAATACCGTATTCGGCAAGCGAGCCACTTGCGGGGCGGATTCCTATAACGGCTTCCAGCGTGTCGTAGGGCTTGCCGACGGGCGAAAAAAGCGTATCGCCCGGGCGAAGATTTCCAAATAACGCAGCCGCAAGCGCGTGCGTCCCGGAAATCAACTGCGGCCGCACAAGCGCGGCTTCTGCCTGAAAAATATTTGCAAAAACCGCCTCCAAAACTTCGCGGCCTTCGTCGTTATACCCATAACCCGTAGAATCATTAAAATGCGTGTCGCTTAATCGCGCCTTTTGCATTGCGTGTAAAACCTTTAGCTGATTAAAAGCCGCAACCTCGTCGGCAACAGCAAAAAGCGGAGCAAGCCCCACCTCCGTTTCGGCCACAAAAGAAGCCACATCGGGTTTTATTCCCATGTGGCTTTGCAAAAAATCATAGTACATATTTTTCATGTCAAGCTTCACCGCCCAAATTTTTGATAGCTTTAAGCGGAACAACGGTAGAAATGGCGTGTTTATACACCATTTGCTGCTTGCCCTCGCTTTCCACGATTATCACATACGCGTCAAACAGCAAAATTGTCCCGCGTATCTGAAAGCCGCTGGTGAGGTAAATTGTCACGGCCATTTTTTCCGAACGCACAGCGTTTAACAGTTGGTCTTGATAATTCGGCGTCATAAAAAAATCACTCCTTTAAAATTTCCACGGCGAGGTCGCGTGCGGTTTTGCCCTCTGCGTGTAACACATGGGCGTTTGGCGTTTGGTTTCTAAACCACGTTTCCTGCCGCTTTGCGTAGCGACGCGTGTTTTGTTGTATCGCGGCAATTGCCTCGTCACGTGTCGCTTCGCCGCTTAAAAATTGTATAGTCTCTTTATAGCCTATTCCCTGCATTGCCGCAAGACTTTTATCATACCCTTTTGTAAGCAAATTTTGCACTTCTTCGATTAAACCCGCGTTTAGCATTGCAAAAACGCGGGCGTTTATGCGGGCGTACAAAATATCACGCGGCAGAGAAAGCACATAAAACGCGGCGTCAAAAAGCGGCTTCTTTTCCTTTTGAACAGCATTGTACCGAAAAAACAAACCACCCGTAGCCACACAATAAGCCAACGCACGCGCCACACGCTTTACATTGTTTGCATGAATCGTAGCGGCATAAGCAGGGTCGGCAGCGGCAAGCTTTTCGTGCAAGGCCTCTGCGCCGTTATCCCGCGCAAAAAGCGCGTATTCCTCACGCAGTTTTTCTTCTTCCCCATATTCATCGGAAAACTCCGCCCCGTACAAAACCGCATTTATATAAAACCCCGTACCACCCGCCAAAATCGGCACTTTCCCACGTGCAAAAATCCCTTCCATCGCCGCCATAGCCCCCCGCTGAAACTCCGCCACAGAAAAAGCCTCATCCGGTGCAACCACACTAAGCATATGGTGCGGTACACCCGCCATCTCACCGTCGTCGGGCTTAGCCGTCCCAATATCCAACCCACGATAAACCTGCATAGAGTCCGCAGAAATCACTTCCCCATCTACCCTCTTTGCAAGCTCCACCGCAACCGCTGTTTTGCCGCTCGCGGTTGCGCCTGCGATTACAAAAATCTTTTTCATAGTCACCACTTCCTTCCCCAAAACATATATTACCACATGTTCACATGGGGAGATGTGAAGCTATGCGTCAATACCGTATCCAAGGAGGACAGCGGTTATTAGGCGAGGTAAAAATTGGCGGTGCAAAAAACGCTGTGCTGCCAATCCTCGCCGCCGTGTGCCTAAACCAAGGCGAAACTATAATAACAAATTGCCCACGGATTTCCGATACCTTTGACTCAATCGAAATCCTAAAAAGCATAGGCTTTAGGGTAGCGTTTACAGAAAACACGTTAAAAATAACCGCCGGCGACGGCATAAAGCACGAAATCCCCGACGAATACGCAATAAAAATGCGTTCATCCATCCTGTTTCTGGGTGCGTTGCTTGCGACAACGGGACGCGCAAGCTTGGCTCTGCCCGGCGGGTGCAAGCTGGGCGACAGGGCAATAAACCTACACATCGAAGGCCTACAAGCCATGGGCGCGGAAATCATCCAACAAAACGATAAGCTCTACTGCAAAACCGACGGCCTAAAGGGTACAAAAATCGCCTTGGACTTCCCAAGCGTAGGCGCGACAGAAAACCTAATGATAGCAGCAGTAAACGCCCGCGGCGAAACAACAATAAAAAACGCCGCCCGCGAGCCGGAGGTCCAAGACCTGGCCCGCTTCCTAAAAGCCCTTGGCGCGAAAATCCAAGGCGCAGGCACAAAAACAATAAAAATTTTAGGCCAAAATGCCACAACCACAAAAGTAACGCACAAAATAATCCCCGACCGCATTGTAGCAGGCACATACCTGGTAGCCGCCGCAATGACCAAAGGCGAAATCACGCTACAAAACGTAGACCCCTTCGACCTAACCCCGGTCACATCCTACCTAAAGGAAATGGGCTGCACCCTACACGCCAACCCTTCCACAGTAACCATAACCGCCCCCACCCTCCTAAAGCCCATCCCGTTCCTAGCCACAAAAGTACACCCCGGCTTCCCCACAGACATGCAAGCCCAATTTGCAGCAGCCCTCACCATAGCCGACGGAAACAGCCAACTAACCGAAAGCGTATTCAACTGCCGCACAAGCCACGTAAAAGAACTCCGAAAAATGGGCGCGAAGATAACCCTAACCGCCGACAAATGCACCTTCCTGATAGAAGGCCGCCCAAAACTAAACCCCGCAACCCTAGCCGCCCACGACCTACGCTGCGGAGCAGCCCTAATCCTCGCCGCCCTCGCCACCCCCGGAGAATCCCTCGTCCAAAATGCCAACTACGTCCAACGCGGCTACGAAAGCATAGAATCCGACCTAACCCAACTCGGCGCAACAATTACGCTGGAGAAGATTTAAGACCAAGACCTTGGGACGCTGTCCCAATACCCTGCAAGCCTTTGAAAAGGCTTGACCCAAACTTTGGCATTAAAGGCCAAAAAAATCGCGCCACTTGGGCGCGATTTTTATTAATGTTGGGGGTGAAGGGGGCTGCGTCCCACGGTTTTGACCTAATCACTCGTCGGAAAGCAGTGGGATTATCATTCGTGTTTGGAAACCGCAGGCGGGTGGGAGTGCGGGAGTTACATGTAGTGTCTCGTCGCCTTTTGTAATTGTGCCGATAACCTCGCCAAAAGCAGGTGCGGGGATAATCACGCTTGCAAACATGGCAATCTTGGATTTTAGTCCGGCGGCGTAGGCTGTTTGGATGGCTAAAAATTCAAGTGAGGTTTGTTCCAGTTCCGGTGGGAGTTCGTCGCCAAATACGACCAGGCCTTTGATTTCGCCTGCCTTTATTTTTTCGATATAATTTTCTGTGCTTACGCCTAGATTTTTAAGGCCATGTGTATTGCAGTGGGTTTTTTCCTCGTTTGTGGCGGCGCGGGAAACGCTCGCTTCGCCCCTCGTGTCGGTAAACGTAAACAAATGCGGTGTCCCCAGATAATCCGCGTACTCCTTAATCGCCGCGATATCCTCGTTTACATACTTTGGCGAAACGGCAATTCCGATACCCGCCGCGCCGTACTGTGCCTTGATTACGTTAAGACCTTCGCGAACGGCCTTTGCTGCTTCGGGAAGGGTTGCGCGGCGTAGGATATCGCCTTTTTTCACCAGCGGGCAGAGTAGCTTTTCGCCCATCCGCAGGAAGCCGAAACGGCCGTTTTCGCATAGGGCTTTACCTTCTATTGGTAGGCAGCGTAATACTTGCCCCGCGCTTGTTGTGAGGCGTACACCGCAGCCGTTTCCGCAGCCCATGCATGTGCTTTCCGTGATTTTTTCGCGGGCTACAAGTTGCTTTGGTAGTGGGCTTGTTTCCGTTAGCGCGCCTACGGGGCAACGTGCTACGCAGTTGCCGCAGAGCGTACACTCGTCGCGGTTTTGCACGGGCAGGCCAAACGCCGCCGTTACCGTTGTGTCAAACCCACGGTTTACCGCACTTAGTGCCTCGCCTTTTTCGCACGCGCCTACGCATAATCCGCACAGTACGCATTTATTCATGTCCCGATGGAAGCAAAAATTGCTCTTATCAACTGCATGTTTAGGACGCTTATGAAACTCCGTCGGGAATCTATCCACGCTTGCGCCGTACTTGTTTGCGAGGTCGAGAAGCTTACATTCATAAAAATCCGCGCACCCGCAGGACAAACAACGCTTAGCTTCCTCGGCAGCCTCGGCAGATGTAAGTCCCACCTGTACCGCACCAAAATCTAACGGCTCGTCGGGATGAACCACATGCTCCGCGCCGTTTTGGCGTGGGGCTTTGGCAACGCCTTCAAAGTCATCCGATTTTTTAACGTCGCGCACAATAACCTCGGGAATTTGCTCGGAAATCGCTTCCCGCGCACTCCCGAAAAGCGCGTTATTTACAACCTCCGCCACCTTTCGTCCGTGGCCGATGGCGTCTATCGCATATGAGGATTTGCCTGTTGCGTCACCGATTGCGTACACATTTGGCAAATCTGTATTAAAATTTTTATCAATTTTAAAATTCTCCAGCGGGTTTAAGCCTTCCAGCGACACATCTTGGCCGATGGCCGCGATTATTGTATCCGCTGCGATAAATTCTTCGCCGCCTTCTACGGGGACGGGCTTGCGCCGCCCACTTTCGTCAGGCTCGCCAAGCTCCATCTTTTGCAGACGAATACCCGTTACCTTCCCATCCTCGGAAACAACCTCCAGCGGCGCGGAAAGGAAATTAAACTGCACGCCTTCGGCTAAAGCTTCCTCGACCTCTATATTTTCGGCGGGCATTTCGTCGCGGGTGCGGCGATAGGCTACGATTGCTTCCGCGCCCAGCCGCAAGGCCGTACGCGCCGCGTCCATGGCGGTGTTGCTTCCGCCGATTACCACCACGCGTCTGCCTATTACTGGCGGCTTATTGTCCGCCACCGCCTTTAGAAAATCTATCCCGCCAAAAACCCCTGCCGCGTCGTCGCCCTTACACCAAATCGGCTTGCTAACCCCCGCGCCCGTCGCCACGATAACCGCGTCATACCGCGCTTGTATAAACGTCATAGTAACATCGCGCCCAAGAGCCATTCCGTTAAAAAAGTTAATCCCCATGCGCGTAAGCACCTCAAGCTCCGCATCCACTACGGCCTTGGGCAAGCGATACTCGGGAATCCCATAGCGCAAAAGCCCGCCCATTTTGGGCATGGCCTCAAAAACAGAAACATTATGCCCCGCCTTACGCAAAAAGAAGGCCGCTGTCAAGCCCGCAGGCCCACCGCCCACGACAGCCACCGACTTACCCGTGGCCGCAGCGATTTCGGGTACAAAAAACTGCGGCTGAGAAATTTCCCAATCGGCAGCAAAACGCTTCAGGCCTGCGATATTAACAGGCTCGTCAGCAAGCTTTCGCCTACACTCGCTTTCGCAAGGGCGCGGACAAATACGCGACACCGACGCAGGAAACGGGTGCGCGTCCTTCATAAGCTCCACAGCCTCCGGGAATTTCCCCGCCGCAATCAGCGCGACAAAGCCCTGACAATCGCTCTGTGCAGGGCAAGCCACCTGACAGGGAGCCTTACAGTCACCACTATGCGCAGAAAGCGTAAGCTCCAGCAAGCTCCTCCGCGACTCCACAACCCGCGGCGTGTCGGTCTCAACGACCATTCCCTCACGCACGGCAGTAGCGCACGCTCGCACAAGCCGCCCCTCAACCTCGACGATACAAATACCGCAAGCACCCGTTGGCTTTAAACCCTCGCCAAAACAAAGGCCGGGAATAAAAACCCCAACGGCACTCGCCACCTCCAGTATAGTTTGCTCGGCATACGCCTTATATTCCTTACCGTTTATAGTAACAGTCATAAAAGCCCCCAATATTTTTTAGGCCATTTGGGCAAAACCTACTGCGGCCTATAAGATGACTTCAACGATACAATACGATTGAAAACAAGACCCTCCGTGCCGTTCGCATCCTTGCTATCCAAACAAAAATACCCGTTCCGCATAAACTGAAAACGGTCGTCAACTGTAGCGTCTGCGATACACGGCTCGCCCAGTGCATTTGGCATTTCTATGAGGGAGTTGGGGTTTAGCTCTTTTTCGCCTTCGGGTGTATCCAGCACTAAGGTATCGTATAACATTGCCTTAATCGGCACACCATGCTTTGCCGATACCCAGTGGATTGTCCCTTTCACCTTACGCGGTGGCTCTACACCTGTCCCGCTTTTTGTGGCGGGGTCGTAGGTGCAGCGGATTTCCGTTACATTACCGTCGGCGTCCTTTTCCACGCCCGTACATGTGACAAAATACGCACCTTTAAGACGAACTTCATTACCCGGCGCAAGGCGGAAAAATTTCTTAACAGGCTCTTCCATAAAATCCTCGCGCTCCACAAAAATCTCACGACAAAACGGAACCTCCCGCCCGTCGATGTTAAGCATTTCCACTTCACCCTCGGGGAAATTTTCAATCACAACTTTAAGCGGATTCAAGACCGCCATCACAACCTTGGAAACAGGAGCCAAATGCTCACGCACAAAATGCTCCAGCATGGCAAATTCCACAGTGTTATTTTTAGCCGTAGAAACCCCCGCATTACCCAAAAAATCACGTATAGCCGAAGGCGGATACCCCCTGCGGCGCATTCCCATAATGGTGACGAGACGAGGGTCGTCCCAGCCGTCTGCATTGCCCTCGGCAATCAGCTTTCGCAAATGCCGCTTGCCCAAAATCGTATTTTCCACCGATATCTCCGCAAACTCAATCTGCCTGGGCTTTTGCTCAAAGTCCAAGTTATTGATATACCACTCATAAATCGGGCGGTGGTCTCTAAACTCCAAGCCGCAAAGCGAATGCGTAACCCCTTCAATTGCGTCCCCCAGCGGGTGCGCAAAATCATACATAGGATAAATGCACCACTTATCCCCCGTATTACTGTGCGTCTTATGCGCGATTCGATAAATAACAGGGTCGCGCATATTAAGATTAGACGAAGCCATATCAATCTTAGCCCGCAAAGTCTTAGCACCGTCGCCAAATTCCCCGTTCTTCATACGAGCAAACAAATCCAAATTTTCCTCCACCGAGCGTCCACGAAAGGGGCTTTCCACCCCCGCCTTGTCAATCCCGCCAAAAGAAGCCCGCAGCTCGTCCGCACTAAGGTCACAAACAAAAGCCAATCCCTTTTCAATCAGCCTAGCCGCATACCCATAAAATTTATCAAAATAATCGGAAGCAAAATACAGCCTGTCCTCCCAGTCATAACCAAGCCACTTAATTTCATCCTGAATCGCCTGCACAAACTCGGCTTCTTCCTTGGCAGGGTTGGTATCATCCATGCGCAAATTACACTTTCCGCCATAAATCTTAGCCAGCTCAAAATTAATATAAACAGCCTTAGCACTACCGATATGCAAAAACCCACCCGGCTCGGGCGGAAACCGCGTATGCAACTCACTAAGCCGCCCCTTCAAATCCTCATTAACAGCACTATGGATAAACGCGCCCGTTTCAAGTAAAATATGCCTACTATCGTCCATAAATAAACTCCTCCAAAAATCAAAGTTTTGGTCGAGCTTTTTCAAAAGCTCGTGGGGTTTGGGGCGACGCCCCAAGGTCTTACACTTCATTTTAAAGGAATAAAAAAAATTTATCAAGGAGAATGATTACCATGTTAAAAATGTACCAAGAAAGCGACCTGGAAATATGCACAGAAATTTATGTAAGTGCGTTTAATGCGCCGCCGCTAAGTTATGACTTTTTAACAAAAGAAAAAGCCGAGCGATATTTGCGCGACATAACGCGCACACCCGGCTTTTTGGGCTACACCTATTGGGAAGAAGACGAAATGGTAGCATTTTGCTTTGGCAAGCTGGACAACTACTTCGAAGGAGTGATGTTTGAGGTGGAGGAGTTGGCTGTAGTCCCCGGCAAGCACCGCAGCGGTGTAGGCTCCACGGTAATGCGGCTTCTGGAAGCCAAACTAGCCGGCTATCGAGTGATGGCTGTAAACTTACACACATCACGCGACCTACCGGCCTTTAGCTTCTATTTAAAGAATGGTTATGAGGAGTTACAAGAAAATGTTACGCTTATGAAGTGGTTGCAACCGCGAGCGTAGTTTGCTCGCGTCACGCCGCCTTAGCAAGCTTCATAGCTTCCTTCCAAGTATCGCGGAACTCGCGGAACATGCCAAGGACTTCGTTAAGGATTTCTACGTCTTTAGTTAAATTACCCTCTACAAGTCGGTGGTACATGTAGTCGTAAAGCAAATTTAGCTCGTTAGAAATCTCATACTTATGGTCGAGCGTAATTTGGAATTCGCGTACGATGTCCTCTGTGCGTTGGATGAGGTTGTTGGCTTTAACATGGTCGCTTTTTTCCAAGGCTACGATGGCTTGGTTAAGAAATTTTATGCCGCCTTCGTAAAGCATAAGGGTGAGTTCCTCTTTGCTTGCGGTTTCGATTTGCTTTTGCAAAACTTGCATTTTAGGATTTTGTGTAATCAATCCCAAAACCTCCTTTAGATGGGTAAAATAGGGGCTTTAGCCTCTGGTGTCCATAAATATTCCTACCATCTCCAGCATGTTGGCATGTGCCTCCAGCACGCTTTCCGGTGGGATTTGGCGCACGACTTCGTTTGTGTCGGAATCATACACGGTTATAATACGGCGGTTTGTGGCCTCGTGATGGCTTACGCCAAGGTGACGCCTGTAGATTGCGATAGACGAATTGATTTCGCTAACCGCACGGCGCAGGGTATCAGGCTCGCCTCCGTTACTTCCGCCGCTTCCTCCTGTATCCGCAACAGCCGCCGGCGAAGGTGTATAAGGCACATATGCAGGAGCTTGTGTTACAGGTGAGGGTGCAAACTCTCCACTGCCGACCATAGGTGGTGGTGGCGGCGCAGGTGCTTGGGTTTGATAACCGTTTCCGTTGATTCTGTTAACTTCCATATTAATCTTCCTCCTTTACACTTACGTGTTTATATCAAATTGACTTGCCGTTTCATCGCCGGAGAAGGAACTGTAGCCTTTATTTATCCTCTGCCCCAGCTTTACTTCTTTATAAGACGCCTGCACTGTTTTGTGAATTTTTTGCACAAAGGCTAAGTGCTTTTTGTCCATCTCGGTGATTTGCTCAATCACCTTTTTTATTGCCTCAAACTCGGGAGAGGCGGCTTCTGTGTCATCTATTTGCAGCTTTAGGTCGAGAAGCTCTTCCACTAACGGCTCTCTGTCCTCGAGATGGGTATAGTAGGCCTCCAGCTCTGCATTTTCGTTTTCCTTTTCCCCTGTAATGCCAAGGGATTTTGTCATTTCAAGTATTTCGTCGGCCAGCTCCCGTGCGTGCGCTAACGTATCCATTATCCCTGCCCAAATGCGAACAGGCTATCCATTTGCGAATGCGCCTGTGCCATCGCCGTCTCCATCCTCGCAAACATTGCGAAGAAGTGATTTTCTCTGCGGAGAAGGTGCTGCTGCATTTGGTCCATGCGTCTGTCGTAGTCGCGTAACTGACGGGACATGATGTTTTCGGAAATATTTAAGCCCCTTATATAACCTGCACGCTGGCGCAGTGAGCCACGGTCGTCTTCTCCAAACGTCCTCAAAAGGTCTTCCAGACGATTACCTACGCCAACATGCGGCGCACGTGCGTTACGCTGTTCAATGGTAACACGGTCCGTCATGCCTGCGTCTTCACCGGTACGGGCAAATAGCTGCTGCACGCGCTGAGGGTCTTGCTCCAATGCTCGGCGCAGGCGGTCTTCGTCTATTTGCAGCACACCTATCAGCTGGTCGCCCGGTGCGCCGTCACGGCCTACCGTGGTGATACCCACGTTAAACAGAGAAATTTCTGAGCCGTCCGAAAGCCTTACAGCACCAAACATCGCTTGGCGGATTTGTGCGTGCATATTGCGCATATCGCGGTCGCGGTGCAACAGGCCTGTACGGGCTTGCTCTTCCCAACGCTCGATTTCGCGGTCGCTCATGCCTTGGCGTTGCTCGTCTGTGAGCGGCTCAAAGAACGGACCGCGGTTACTGTTGCCTGCACGCGGACGGGCAGTCGTATGCAAAGAGTTAATGTGACGGATAAAATCGTTGTACTGCTCTATAAAGTTCCTTACCGCTTCCACGGCGTCGTCTACGTTACGCTCCGCGCCTACCGTAAATGTTTGCGCTCCATGCTCTTCTATTGTTGCGTTCATTTCTCTGGTGAGAGTAATGGTTACACCATGCATTTCAAATCTGTTTGATGCTTGCTCAATCCTTAGGGGTGTACCGCTTGTGCCTGCCGGGTCGTAGTAGACAACGGCATTTCGTGCGCGTTGTACTATCCTGTCATCCTGGGCGTTACCATCCCAGCTTATTATGTTGCTCAGACCCAAACCCTCCAGCACTCTGTTACCATGCTCCGTATTCGGCCCGGGGCCTACGTGGATTCTCGCATTATCGCCTTCGCCCGTGGGGGTTACTTGGAACGAGCCGGTAGAAGCTACAAAGTCCAAACGCATACCGGCTTGCCTGTTATTAAAACGGGTGGTAAGCGATGATATGGTATCCGTTTCAAATACTCTAAAGGTATATGGTGCGTTTGTGGCGAGTGTACCAAGGTTTATATCAATAAACCTCGGCCCTGTTTCGGTTTCTGTGGAAGCTCCGGTAAAGTCTATACCGAGACCTACATGGGCGGCGGAAAAAGGGTCTCCAAGATTAATCATGGCCAAACCACTGAGCGTAGTCTGCTCATTTACGTTGATACCGCTGACTATGGGAGGTATATTGAAGGGGTTGTTGTTGTTATTGTTTGCGTCATAAATCCCAATGTTTAGCGTTGATACATTAATGCCCATGGCTCCGAGTAATGACATTGTAATTGCGTCGGTAATCTCGGGTAAAGAGCCGTCGTTAGCAGAGGCTCTGATGTTGATGGTACCATTTTCATTTAAAGTAGCGGTCATACCTGAACCGGGGCCATTTATTGCAGTCCATAGCTCTCCGAGCGTTGTATCTTCATCTATGGGTATTTGATGCCCGGCTATTGTAAAGAAGGTTGAGCCGGTTATCGCAGGGCTTGGATAACCTATATCACCCAGACGAGTATCCACGCTTAAACCGGCTATATCGCTTACATTAAATGTTGTGCCGTGAGTATGGGCAAAATTGCCTATAGTGCCTGCTTCCCAGCCCATAAAGTTTAACAGGTCGCTGTTGCCACCGATTTCTATGGTTCCGGTGAAGCCTTGGTTTCTTCTTAAAACAAATCTGCCGCCTTCGAAGTTCATAGAAACGCCGTTATCGGCTGCGTTTACCGCGCTTGTCATACTAAGGAAGGTGCTGTTTTGGTCAAGGGTTACATTTGTACCCGCAATATTTATGTTAATCGGGGTATCGAGGTCTGCGCCTGTGATGTTAAGAGCGTCAAACACATTGGAATCTGCCGTTATATCCGGGCGGAAGAAAGAGGTGCCCATTTGTGCAGTGTGTACACCCCCGCCTGCGCCTGTGCGCACGCCCGCCAGTCCCATGGCTTGCAAAACACCCCAGCCATTTGTGTCGCCGCCTGTACGTATTACGGCATTAGCACCCGTGTTGCTGGACTCCATTACAAAGTTGCCGCGCATAGAGTCGAAACGCATGGTAACGCCTGCTTCGGAGTTATTAACCCTTTCCATTACCTGCTGGATAGAATCGGTGGAGTTTATCCTGATAGCTCTGCCGTTAACTTGCAGATGGGTATAACCGGCAGAAAAGTCCACATCGTGGGCAAGGATAGTCCTTATGCTATGGCTGGTATTAAGGTTGCCGCCATGGTCTACGTCGCCGCGTATCGTATCGCCTTGTGCGGCTTGCGCTACACGAATATTAAAATTGCCTACCTGTGAGTTTGCCCCGGCGTGTACGGATATACCGTTTGTACCACCCGTGCCGGTATTAGTAATGCTGCCACGCATGGTATTCCATGTATTGGGGTTTGTAATAGAGCCTTCTCGCAAGAAGTCCAAGTTTTGTGTACGAAAGTCATTTGTACGCGTAATAACACTGCGCAAAGACTCCTGACGCCACTGAATCATAGTGCGTCTGCGTGTCAAGCGTTCCATTCTCATGTTTTCCGCTCGCATTAGGTTGTTTACCATTGCCTGCGTATCCATGCCGGATGTTAGACCTGTAAACCTCATAGGGCTAGAATTCATATAGTCCACCTCTACTTCTATATATTTTATGATATAATATTCTCTAACAGTTTATCGGCATTTTCCGCATAAAATTTAACATTAATTTATTAGGGATGATTTGTATGAATAAAAAAACATTAAACGCGCTGGAATTTCCTAAAATAATAGACATGCTGGTACAGCGTGCGTCGTCGCCCATGGGGAAGAAACGCTGTGCAAAAATCCTCCCCATGACGCGCCTTGATGATATAACCCGCGCCCAAAACCAAACCACGGAGGCGGCGGGAATGATATTAAAAAAAGGCAGCCTGCCCCTGGGCGGAATAAGCGACATCACATCCGCACTAACCCGAGCTTCTGCAAACGGCACACTAACAGCGGAAGAACTCCTGCAAATAGGCGAATGCCTATACGTCTTCAAAAAAGTAACTTTGTACGGAGCCTCGGATGGCGCGGGAAACGCTCGCTCCGCTCGCTGCGCCTTGGATGAAAATGAAAAAAGCGCGCTAGCCCTGTATTTTCAAGGCCTAACCCCAAACGAGCCACTG